>ENA-UOOK01000819-UOOK01000819.1-fermentation-metagenome-genome-assembly--contig:-NODE-819-length-41613-cov-5.326267_pt1 | contig 41613 bp, 29 predicted proteins | sample MGYA00245777_ERZ724023 | MGnify/ENA primary metagenome ERZ724023 (study PRJEB28704, sample SAMN03018312) | fermentation metagenome | biome: anthropogenic terrestrial biome; feature: soil; material...
GCCACGGTGATTCTCCGGTCGGCGGTATAGATTTGCGCTAGTGGCTGATCAATGGTTAATCTTACCGGACCGGTCTGTTTGACGACCTGTCGCTCATAGGCGCGGCGGAATCCCGTAATCTGATCCGTAAAGCTGATTTTAATCAAGTTTAAGCCCTCGACCAAGGGCGCTTCTGTACTAAAGAGCCGGTTGTTAATGGGAACAGGGGCGCCATTCACTTCCACTTGGCACTTAGGATGGGGAACCCGACCGCTAAGCCGGAAGGTCTCCTGATCGGTATAGACCAGTTGAGCCGGTTGGTCGAGTATGAAATCGCTGAATTTACCGAGTGAGACAAAAAGCTCTTGACTGCTTTCTCTGTTTTGTGGATCTACAGCGGTAACGGTGATTTTGTTGTTCTCCCACGGTTTAAGCCCCAGAAAAGGAAGTTTGACTGTAAAATAATGTCCGTTTTGGCTTGCTTTTTTTCCATTTACATAGATTTGACTTTCCGGGTTATCCACTAATCCTCTCAGTTCTTTAGTGCCCCAACTGATGAGGTCAAGCTCTTCCCCGTCGGTCGGCCAGAGGATTTTGACGGTCGGCGTCTGATCGGTGACCGGGCTCCCTATCACTTGTACTTCGTTCACCGTTCCCGAACCGGAACTTCTTACCCTTATTTGTTCGGTAATCATCGCTCCGGCAAAGGTGAGCTTTCCTTCTTCTTCGGCAATGGGAGTCAGGGTAATCCAGTTTTCTCCTGCTTGAACCTCCGGATAAACATAAAAGCCCTTCTCCCCATAGACGATAATCTTTTCGACCAGGAGCTTTTCCGGGAGGGAAATCTCTTCTTCCGGGCCGGCGCCGACCGGGGTTAGCAGCAGGCGATCGGTTAGTCCGCCGCTGTTAATCGGCGTTTCTCCGCCGGCATTTCTTTTGGTCACTCGCGCTCCGGTTAACATTCTGCTTTCGCCCGCGGCTTTAATGCGCAAAAAATTATGCTCTGCCCATAATTCGCTGGCGGAAAACGGGTAGGAATAGAGGGTTTGACCTCTTAAATATAGGGCGGGGGTGAGGGAGATCGTTTCTCCATTTAGCTCGATGGTAAGCGGCGCAGAGGTTTCACCCCGGAAGGTTAATTCTAAATAAGATTCTTTCTTCAAACCGGCGGTAATTTGGGGACGGTTTTTCGGTTCTTTTCCCCAGCATAGTTCCTGGTTGAGGTATACCGTGTAGTTGGGGTTTTCAGTGAAACTATAAGCTGTGCTGTTAAAACTGTAATCATTCTCTTGATGATAATCAGACCAGTCGGTGCTGTTAAAGCCAAGTTGCGCTTCAATGCTGCTACCTGGCGAAAGCTTTCCTGCTCTATGGTTAAAACCGAGTTCCAAATAATGATCCGCATTGCTGGTGGTCTCTGTTAAGGCGATAAATTGGGCGGTAATATTACTGCGACCGCAGGAGGCCCAGTAGATAGTGGCGACCTGTGGTTTATAGGGTTCGTTGGTATACCAATACCGAAGTTTCACTTCCGCCAGGTTAATTTCAGTCGGTCCGGTATTAATGAGACGAAGATGATGTTGAATGCAGTTCGTAGTAGTAAACCGGTTAATGGCTTTGTATAAAAGACGAAGGGAAGGAGTTGACGATCCGGTATTTGGTTCGCCGCTAGTCTGATGCGCGGTCATGCTGCGTAGGGGTTTTATTCCCGGATCTTCCTGCTGACCGGTAGCTGTCGGTTCCACCCCCCACACCAGGTTTTCTCCGATATAGGCGGGATAGTTGAGGTTTTCCGTAAAGCGATGAGTGTGGGCAAGGAAGCTATAGTCGTTTTGTTGATGGTATTTCGCCCGGTTGCCGGCGTTAAAACCAAGATAGACCTCGGTGGTGGCGCCGGGGCCGAGGATCCCCGCTTCTTTCGTAAAACCAACCACCAGACAATGATCGGCGTTGGGACCGGCGGTCTCCGCCGCCACCAAGTCGGCGGTAACGTTGCGACTGCCTACGGTCGCCCAATAGATTTGGGCTCTTTCGGAGGTAGTCGGTTCTTTGCTGTACCAGTATTTGATTTTTACCGCCGACAGGTCGATGGGAGTCTTGCCATTGTTAACCAAGCGGACCCGGTGCTGAATACTGTTGGTTATTGACGAAGGGTTAGTGGATTGATAGAGGACTTTAAGGGAAGTGACGGGTGTGTATGGTCCGTAATCTTCCGGCACTTCAAACTCCAGATTCAAGTCTTCATCCATCACCTGCGGATAGACCCCGGCAATGGGGTAGTGGCGATCTCCGCCCTCGGGACCGTAACCCCAAAATTCCACTTCACCTAAGCCCCCCGCTTCTCCGGTCATCACCAGCCGAATCTGGGCGGTAGACGCCGTTTCAGACAACTCAACCTGCCGCCAACCCTGCTCCCCGTAGACACTTAAGGTCGCCAGCGGTTGCCGGTTTTCTCCGTTAATGGCTTCGAGCTTAATCTCTCCCCGGGCTTTGGTCGTAAGATAAAGTTTCAGTTTTTCGATGGTATATTCCCGGTCGAAACGAAAGATGACTTCACCCTGGGTGGTTCCGGGATTGGTCTGCCACACCGTATAGGTGTTCCCATCGGTCAGGTGTTCCGCCGGAGCGTAGATCATGGTATCGGAGGAGGAAGACACGGATTGGGGAGCAAGCCGGCGTTGAATGTTTTCGGCCTTTTCGCCCCGGATCTTGACCTCTGATAAGCGGCTGGCGCTTAAACCGGGGCCTTGGAGACGAAGCCGGAGCTCTTTAGTGACAACCCGATCATAGGAAAGGTCGATGATTCCGGTCTCCGGAAGCTCGGTTAGTAAGGAGGCCAGAAAAGGAAACCATTGTCCCTCCTGTTCATACTCGACAGTCAGTTCTGTTCCCGGCGCTAAATAACCGGTTACTTCTACACCATAGATTAGGGCTTTTTCTTCCAGAAGCAACTCGGCTTGGCCATAGGTGGAATCCGGTTGAAAACCCCAATAGGTTTCAGAATCATCATCGATCAGGTAGCCGGCAGGTTGAGTTGGGCTGGTCGTCAGGCCGGCCCGCGCTTTTTCAATGGGAAGGTAGCGAGCAGCCGCTTGCGTCGGTACTATTTGTAAGAACAGGAGAAGTATAAGCCCCATGAAACAGGATGTTATCTTCTTTACCATTTTTATCTTCCTCCCTGTAACACTCTTTGGGTTATTTCCCAATAATCCAAACGAGACTCGTTTTCCGAGAAAAATTGACCTGGGTTACCGGCATGCTAAAAATTTCTGGTTTATAAATTCCGTTTTATGCTGCTTTTTCTTTATTTAAAGGAATTGCCTCCTTCAATTATTTAAGATTTGACCGCAAGATATATAGAAGGTTAAGGTAAATTCCCTCACTTACTGGCGATTACCGCTGTTGCCTTCGATGCCATTTAATTGTTCCATACTCAAAGCGGTCAGCTCTTCGTGGTAATAATCGATTCCATTATTGATAAACCGGCAATCAGTGACTAAGGGTCGACCGCTAAAATCTTCCTTTATTCCACAGAAAGTATTCTTCTCGAACTGTGTCTGCTCGATCTGCGGCCGGCAACCATAGACATGAACTCCCACTTGATTGTGAAGGAAAGAGCAGTTTGAAATCGCAACCCGGTCACTGTTAATCACCGCGATCCCTCTAACCGCGTGTTCAATTCGGAGATTTTTCAAGTCCGCCGAACCATAAAGACCGATCCCTTGCCAACTGTTGGGGCCCGCCAACACTGAGCTAAAGGAGACCTCCGGACCGTCTTCATTTATCATTAAGCGGCCTTCGACCTTCAAAGTATGATTATAGCCGGTCACGCCGGGAATTCCGTCGACTATTACTCTGGCGCCGGGCAGCACGGTTAAAGTGACCCCCTCCGGGACAAGCACATCACCGTTCAGGCGATGTTCTCCCGTCCAGGTTTCATTGGTAAACAACCGACCTGCAGTCGTATTCTTCACCTTAACGGAGACAGTTGCAGAGGCAGTGGCGCCATCGTTATCCGTTACCGTCAGAGTCAATTGATACTCACCTACCGTCAGGTAGGAATAGGCGAACACCGCTCCGGAGAAAGGTTCTCCTCCGTCCCCCGGTTCCCAACGATAGGCCACTACTTCCCCATCGCCATCATTGACAATCGCGCTGACCTGAAGCGGTTGCCCCGGAGTGGTCCCAAGCTCGGTCGGCAAAATAATCGTCGGCGGGGCGTTAACCCTAATAAGCCGGGTCTGTTCTTCCCCGCTATTCCCCGCCCGATCTTTGGCTTTGGCCGTCAAGCGATAGATACCCGGTTCGCTCTCCATGAAAATAAAGTAATTGCTCCCGGTCTCCGCCCACCTGAGATCTTGTTTCGTGTTTCCGTTCGGTAACACCAACACCATTTCAACCTCTGCCGCTTCGGAAAGGTGGTACTCGATATCCAGCGGCGGTTGATTTAAAACCAGTTCGGAACCTTCCGCCGTGAAATTAAGCTGCGGAGGAACAGTATCAACGATGAGCGGATTGCTAAATGCCATTTCCGACCAAAGACCGGCGGCATTACGGAGGCTAAGGGCCAACCTATATTCCTTACCTTCTGTCAGGTTAAGACCGGTCAGTTCACCGTTAAACGCCTCGATCGGGGTTGGTTCGAGTTCGGATAATTCTTCTTCCCCTTCTCCGGTCATCATACCTAACAGGTAATGGGTGATCCCGCTCTCCGGGTCCGATCCGTTGATTCTGATCCCCGTGATCCGGTGTTGCGAATTGGTGTAGGGACCACAAGCTATTTCCGGTTTTTCCGGAGGAGTATGATCCACCAAGATCTGTTCGCTCAGAGAAGGATGCGACCACAACCCGGCATGGTCGCGGGCTCTCACCAGTAGATAGAGATTGGTGTTATGGGGGAGCTCCTCTGTCTCAATGGTAAATTCCACTCGGTCGCCCTCTCCGGGTAGCATCTCTTCCCAGCCACCGGTAAATTGAAAAGGATTAGCCATTGTCCCCAGGGCATACTGGTAGCAATTGATACCGGACAGGTTGTCCTCGCCAAAGATTTTGCAGCTAATTCCGGTCGAAACATACGAAGTATAATCAAAGGAGATAAGGCGCGGTGGAGTACGGTCAACAGCAATAATCGGACTTACGCCCCATTCGTCAATCTCACTGTCCCGACGGGAGACACTGCCGGCTGCGTTATAGGCCCTGACCAGTAGCTGATAGTAGCCGTCTTCCAGGTTTTCTCCATCAAACACCGCGCTTCTGCCGTCGGTAATCTCCCGCCAGTTTTCCGCTGATCCTCCTTGAGGAACTAAGGATATTTCATATTTAACTACCGGCGATCGGGAAGCTGTCACCTCCCAGTCAAAGTATATTTTGTTTCCGGAGTAAAAGCCGCGCACCTCACCTACTTTGGGGGTTCCGGTATCAAGCAGAACCCCAGTGCTGTAACCGGTAAGCGAGTAATCGCCGGCCTCATTAATCGACTCGCCGGCAAAAACCGTAATCTCGCCGTCTTTAAACGCCGGGTTCTCCAGTCCGATATGCGCGGAGGCCGATTCTTGCCTTTCCTGGGCGTCAATCTCTTCTCGCACTCCCCAGGTGTAATAGTAACCGGCGATCCCGGACTCGGGATCATAGCTATCAATCCATAGCCCCAGCTCTTCTCTGCCGGTGATATAGTTAACCTCTTCAGCCAAGGGATCTTTGAGGTTAATAGCATTAAGCAGTTTTACTTTTGGTAAGAACGGAACAGTCGCGTCGACGATGAGGCCATCGCTTATGCCGACACTGGATAATCCGGCGCCGTTGGTCGCCTTAACCGCAAAGTAATAGGTTTTTCCATGTTCTTGGGAGAAATCCGTCAGTATTACTTTTTTGCGATCATCGCCCTCCTGCCAACCGGCTTCGTCTATCCGCTCTCCGTATTCCAAGAGCGTCCATTGATAGGAGACTGTTCCGCTTTCCGGGTCCTCCGGCGACCAGAGCCAATTAGCCTCCAAGGGCTGTTGGTCATTAATATATGCGCCCTGGTCATCAACGATCGGAGTGGGAGGAGGCGTGTCGTCAATAGTGATCGGGCGAGTAGTTACTTCTGTCATCAAACCCGCTCCATTAGTTAGACGTAAAGAGAGATAACATTTGGTGTTAGTTGGAAGATTTAGCTTTGCTCCATTTATATCGCAACTTAGAATTCCTTGCTCTCCTGTTGTTTCCACCCAACCTTTAGTGACATCCGTTAGCAGATAATCCGAACCAAGAGCCACCTGGACTTTGGCAATTTGTGATTCAGGATCGGCGCCTGCCCATTGAAACCAAAGACGATCCGAGGTCGTAAAGGCGGGCGCCGTTACTTCGGCTATCTCTGGGGGAGTATGATCCGCGATTACGCCGCGGCTAAAACCGGAAGCGGAGTAATCGCCTTCTGTAAAAATAGCCTGCGTTTCGAAACGATAGGATGCTCCCGGCTGAAGATGCAGCCCATAGCAGCTCCCTTCTCTTTCTACTGTTGTCTCCCATTCAGTCACCGGGTTGTTATACTGATCCAGGATTCTATACCTATAGGCCACGGCCGCTCTTGCTCCTAGATAGCGCCAGGAACCAACCATCCGATCGGTTAACGAAGTATAGGGTCCCTGATCCGTGACGATCATTTTTTCCAGAGCATTATTAACCGTAAAGCTAAGCTCTTTAGCTTGTTCCTCTCCGGCGGCATTTTTGACGATTAAGGAGGCGTAATACACACCGTCGTCAACCTCAGGAAGCTCTACTTTAAAGACGGCGGGCGTCTGTTGCGCGCCGGTCACCAGCCAACCTTCTTCATTCCCCATCAGGCGGGAAGATAAATCAGTAGCTCCCGGTGAGGAACCTAAAGCCAATCGATATTCGACAATCCCTGATTGCTGATCTTGAGCCCAGATTTGAAAGATTCCTTGCTCTCCATGGGCCAAGTCATGTTCCGGTCCTGTAAATTTGCTAATCTCCGGCGGGGTATGATCATAGGTAAACTCCCGGCTATAGGCGGACGCAGTTATTCCCACTCCATTATTGACCCGAGCGGCAATCCGATAGCGGCTGCCGTTTTCGAGTGAGGTGTTTTGCGCCACCGTCCATTGGTCCCAATTACCTATGACTTCTTTGCTTTCTGCTAATACTACTGCATACTGTACTTCTCCACTGGCGCTTTCTTCATCTTTCGCCGCTGCGCTGACTGTTAAGGTTTCTAAATTATTTAGATAATACTGACCGCCATGGAAGTTAAATCCTTCCGCTGTTAAGGCAATCTCCGGTGGAGTGCGGTCAATCAAGATTGGTCCCACCAACTTAGTTTCTGAAAGATTACCCGCTTTGTCTTCTACCCAAACCGTCACATAATACTCATGGCCATCATAAGCTGTGAACTTCAACGATTGTTTGTAAGCATGCAAAGCGGGGCTGATTGGAAGGAAGCCCCCGGCCCCTTCCTCTTGGTGCGGAGCAGTGACAAACCGATAATGTATCCCCTTAAGCAGCGACAAGTGATCAACGGCGCTAAAACGCAGGGGAATCCGCTCGGAATTCCCTATATATCTTCCGTCTTTCATCTCCATCTCTAAAGCAACGCTTAACAGCTGCGGCGGAGTGTAATCCACCCATAAGTTGTTTAGGTTTTTAGTGGTCTGGTTACCAGCTTGATCGTAAAGGGTAAAATGCAGATGATACTGGCCTTCTTCCAGATTAATAAGCCCTCCCAGTATTCCGTCGGCATCGGGGGCCAGAGCGACTTCTCCTTCACTGCTTTCCTGATTAGGCGAGCCATCGTTAGTGATTTTTTTATAAATAAGCTTCTCGATTCCGCTTAACTTATCAACCGCCCTCACTTGCAACACTCGCCTCTTAGTGTAGGGCGTCTCCGGCTGTTCGACGCTTAATTCCGGCGGCGCCGTATCAACGGTAAACAGTGCTTGTTTACTGCTTGTCCGACCGGAATTGCCGTCATCGACCGTCACATACCAGGTGTAGGTCTGGTTGTGGAGGAGACCTGTTTTCTTAAGCGTTAGGCCCTTATTGATCTCGGCTTTGGTTAAGCTGCCAATCAGCTCAAAACTATCATCACTCGGAGCGGCGCCTGCTGCCAAGTATAAATCGTAGGTCAGCGGATCACCATCGTGATCTTTAGCTTCTTTAAACTTAAATTCAACTGCGCTGCGGGCAAAACCACAAGGCGAAAGTAACTCCGGTAAGGTGGGCGGGACATTCGGAACAGTCGCGCTAAATACCTGTCCGGTAGTTTTATCATTAGAGCCATTGACGGCGACCAGTCGATAATAACCGGTCTGTCTCCCGGTCAACCCGGTCAGTTTGATAAGGCCAGCCGGGTCACTCTCAGCTTGTCCTTTTACGTTAAATACGCCTTGAATCAATTCTCCGTATTCCAAATGGTGACCGGCGGCTTGTTCCGCTTCCGTCAGACACCAGCTCAGGTAATGGGTTCCCGTTTCTTCATCATATCCTCCGTTCAGGAGAGCAATCTGCCCCAAGACCGCCTTTGTCCAAGCGGTATAGGTCTTTTCCGCGGATTCGTTACCTGCTTTACTGAGCGAGCGGATCTTAATTGTCACGGGGTGATTGTTTTCAAGATCAACAACCTCTAACCCTACTCGACCCTGAACTTTCTCCCCGACAATCGTGGTTTGAAGTTGGCCGGAAGAAAACTCTTTTTCGACTCCGTCAATGATATAACTACCGACAAACCTTTCTATCATCCGCCGGTTATCGGTGGCTTCCCAGAAGAAGTTGATGGTGGTATGCTCCTCGGAGACCCCAAATTGATTAGGGGTGTGTCTAAAAGATTCTTGATCCGGAGATGGCGGAGGGGTGGTGTCTAAGCGTAGAATATATGAGCAGTGGGAAGTGTTTCCTGCTCGATCGCAAACCAGCATGTTTACGCTCTGGACGCCGCTTTCAGTGGATAATTCCCACTCAATTCCCTGTTCCGCTGAGAATTGTGAGCTCTTAAGGTAAACCGCGTTTTCCGGAGGAGTAGTCTGCGCGCCATTCCATAAGTAGATCCCTTCAATACCGGAACCTGGATCAGTTAATTTTAAGTTATTGATTTTCACCTGAATCGTATTGGCGGGGGTATCCTGATTAAATACTCTACTGCCATCGCGGGAAGTGATGTTGAAGGATCCTTGGGGTTTTTTGCGATCAAGGAGAATGGAGGCTGTTAAGGCTTTTTCACTGATATTGCTAAGAGCATCCTGATACAAGACATATACGGTGGCAGGTCCGTCTTCGACCTTACTTAATGACCAGCTTTTTACTTTCTTAAAACTTTCCCACTGGGAATAGTTTTTACCTTCATTGCTAAAACACATCTTGTCAACGCCAATCCCGCTTCCGTCATCCGCCGTAAGCTTTAAGGTTATCTCTTGGGTGTTGGTGTAGCCCTTCCCGTCATTAATCTTAACCTCTCCCTTAGGTCCGATGGTATCAAGAATAATGGTGTCTTTTATAGTGACGCCCTTTTGATCCGAGTAGTTGCCCGCTCCATCGATAAAGCGGACATAAATATCTTTGGTTCCGTCTCCCGTGACAAGACTCCAATTTTCACTATTTCTAAAATTGGTGGCCAGTGAATAATTTTTCCCATCATTGGAAAACTGCATCATTTTTACTCCGCTTAAATTATCCGCAGCGGATAGCTGTAAATTAATAGTTCCGGCGCTATTTATGTATTTTTTACCATTAGCAACTTTCATCTTTGATGCATCAATTATAATATTAAGCGCGCCGCTTGGCGGGGTAGTGTCAAGGGTGATTCCGCTTTGATATTCGTTTGATATATTCCCCACATAATCCCGATATTGTACAAACACTTTTTTTAAACCGTCTCCATCAGGAAGGACCCAGTCTTTAGAAGAATAATACTTTTCCCAACCGCTGTATGCGTCCCCTTCATTTTTCAGCCGCATCTCTTTGACCCCACTGCCGCCATCATCCGCCTGTAAGTTCAGTGTTACAGAGGAATTATTGGTATAGGCCTGTCCGGAGTTGATCGTAATACTGCCTGTCGGCGGGGTTCGATCTACATTAAACCGGTAAGGGCTATAGCCGGAACTATTCCCTGCCAAGTCAGTGGCTTTTACTTGTAACGAATATACACCGTCAGTAGGAAACCAGATATTCCCCTTATCTGTATAGGTGTTTGTTTTTACCTTAACTGTCCGACTTCCACATTTTAAAGTATAATAATCAATGCCGCTGGCCGGATTACCTCGGTCTGTCACCTTATCCCAGCTCACTACAACCGGGTTTCCATTGGTGTAATCTCCTTTGTCGGGAATGTTCACCGCCTTCTCCACTTTTAATCCTGTAGGCGGGGGAGGAGGAATTACGTCCGTTCGATAGGTTATTTTTACTGTCCCGGTATATGCTCTATATAGTTCAATTCCAAATGGTGCATTTTTGTGCCATTTACCGGTATAATATTCAAGTTTAACTCCTTTTCCAGCAGGGATGGTAACAGATCCGATACGCCTTCCTCCATCCGAATTAGTTACTGTTGCTAGACAGCGTTCAAATTTCAAATTCGCATCATACAGAAGAAAACGTATAGATGTACAAAGATTATGATGTTTCACAGATTGGCAAGTAAAATCATAGTGAATTTCGACTGGATAATTACAAGCACTAAATTTATCATTAAAATAGTGACCATTGTTTGAAGGACATATGAACTCCCCTGACAAATTATTTGGAAAATACATATAAAAGTATTTTTCTCGCATCGATTTGTGATCTGACGTGTTTTTAATTATTATGTTATGAAGGCCACTTTCCGCGGTATCACCCAAAAACGGAGTCAAACTGCTGAAGCTTATCAGCAAAAATAGGATTATCAGCAGGGTTCTTTTTTTCTTCATCCCCATTCACCTCTTCAGAAATTATTTATCTTAAATAATTAAAACTTGAGCTCCCCTGTTGCATTGGCTGGTTTTCAGTTGTTGGTCAAGGTTGAAGTAATTTTGGCCTGGTTTTGTTGTAACAAAGTGTTCTCAAAAGTATAGAATATAAGCTAACTCAAGTGATGCGATATAAGAAAATGGTTTTGGTTAATCATGTCAATTCCGAATTGAAAATCCTCATTATCTGAGTATTTTAGACAAACCACAGGATAGTAATCTGTACATTTGTCAACCGGTTAGCGTTTTTGTCGAAAGGTATTATTAAGAACAAAACCTGCTATCAAATAGCAGGTTTTAACTTGTTGCATTCTATTGCCTAGTAATGTTTTTAAACTTTTGCGTTTCCGCGCTTTACAGACATCTCTTACCTCCCCAATTTTTCCCGAATATTGCGATGCACCGATCTCATAAATAGTTCCTTAACTATTTACTTGTTTATTCTAAGAAAATGTGACTAGTGTAGAATGGGAAGGAACAATCATTGTTTGTTTTTTAATTGTAAGCATTTGGTACTAATTAACAATCTTAACTTACCACATTATAATATAAATGTAAACTCCCATTACAGGGTAAATTTGGAAGAATTACATAAACAAATGCCAAATTGTCCCGAAAATGGTCCAATTCGGCAAAATCTGCAAATCCATAATATGATTTGATCACAAAAAACATAATGGAATGAAATTCGATTTTTTATCAGATTTTCTTACAATCGTATTTTACTCTTCTACTTTAAGCGAATCCCAGCACCAATAAAAGCAAAATCAAAAAAAGCGTAAAGGGAGAAATGTTCAAATTGGCAAACCTTAAACTCACCTTGGAACCTCCTCCCGTAAAAGTTTTTTACCTTATTTCCACTATTTAAGTTTAGGAATTTCTTCTATCTAGTCCTCCAAACCTTATCTTTCCGAGCGCCATTAGGCTTTAAGCAGCAAAGGCTAAATTGGGTAACGATCGGCGAAGAGCTCCCCTCTCTATCATTAATAGTCCGTACTTCCTAACAGCAATAAAATAAGGATCAAAAAAATCAAAAACGGCATATAGCTATAAGTTTTAACCGCACCAGTACTATTTACCATTACTAATTCCTCCCTTTGATCTTAGTTCACTATTATATTATATGAGTTCTATTGATATCAGGGAATAATGATTAATACTTTTTTTGGAGGAGAAGCTGTTTTCTATTTTGGTTGAACAGGCACGGTCAAAGTATTAGCATAAAATCTGCTTTTTTATTCTCTAGTCTCGCCCAGCCGTGGTTTTTCCATGCTTAGTAATAATTTCAGCCTTTCCACGAATTTTGATAGCTGAGGTATGATGAGTAAACTGAAAGATCATTACCTCCCCCTTGTCCAACTTTTCTGTATGATGAAATTTAGTCTCTTTTCCCCGAGTTAAACCAATAATGGTCACCCCATCCTCTAAAGCTTTTACCATGATAAAATCTCCTAAGACTTCTTCTTGAAAACGTTCTCCTTCCACCTTCCCTCCTCCTTCCATAATAATGTTAACACTTCTTCTCACCATCAAGCGTCTTTAAAGGCAGTGTCGCGTTTTTACCAAAAACCAGCAAGCGATCGTCGGCTAATAGAATCTCAGGGCCTTTTGGAAAGATCGTTATTTTCCCGGAACGAGAGATCGAGAGTACTAAAAGCTCTTTTTTCCGTAAATCCAGTTCCGCTAGGGTAGCGCCAATCCACTCGCCGGTTGTCCCTGAAGGTGACAGCAGCAGCTCATAGACACCAAAATCTTCAGAAAGCGGATAAACACTTTGATATTCATTGGGATCGTTTCTAAGGGAGGCTAAGTAATAAAGAGCAAGACTGACGGCCACTAAAATTATGATTAGTAAAACCGTCTCCCAGAGACGCGGAAAGATAATAACCCTAATCAACAAAGAAAATAAAAGAAGCCGTCCTCCTTTAACGATAAGGACCATCCTTAGATGTTGTCCATTAAGTTCCTCGCCTGAACAAAGCGGATAATTAAGTAAACCCCGCAAAATTTTTGAAGCAGCCGTGGCCAACCCTACCTTTTTATCATAACCTTTTAGTTGATAATAAAGCCCGATACTCCAGAGAAGAAAGAGGAGAAGAAAAATCATTACGCTACTCACCGGGCAACCCTCCTATGCAAAAGTTCCTTATAAACTATGAATTAAGAGAAGGGTTTATGCTTGTTAAACAAAAGGAGGGTTTTATGTCTGTTAAAATTACCAAGCTCCAAAGCGGTTAGTCAAATTTTCTTTAAGCCGTTCTGCAGTAATTGGCAACTCGGTCAGTCCTTCCTTAATGGCTCTTGCCCCGACGGCAAATGCTACCGCGGGGACGACCCGTTGGTCAAAAGGACCGGGAATGATCCGGGCCGCTGACAGTTGTTCCCGGCTAATCAGACCGGCGATGGCTTTAGCCGCTCCCAGCATCATTCCTTCAGAAATCTTCCTTGCCCGCACATCAAGGGCGCCTCGGAAAATTCCAGGGAAACCAAGAAGATTATTGATCTGATTGGGATAATCTGAGCGACCGGTTCCCACCACTGCCGCTCCGCCCCATTTAGCTTCCTCCGGATCGATCTCGGGCTCTGGATTAGCCATCGCAAAGATGATCGCCTTGGGCGCCATCTCTTTTACCATTTCGCCGGAGAGTATCTTCGCTGCGGATACGCCAATGAAAACATCCGCCCCTCTAAGGGCGGAACGTAAATCTCCTTTTTCCCCTTCCGGGTTGGTAAGCAAGGCCAGCGTTTTTTGGTAAGGATTAATTCCTGCCATCTTCGGGTGGAGGATCCCTGTTAAATCGCAAAGCTTTATCCGTCGGGCGCCTGCTGTATAAAGAAGTTTAGTAATAGCCTGACCAGCCGCTCCCGCCCCATTGATCACAATCTTAATCCGGTCCAGGCTTTTACCTACCACTTTGATTGCATTTAACAAACCGGCTAAACACACGACGGCGGTTCCATGTTGATCATCGTGGAAGACAGGAATTTTCAGCCGGGCGCCGATTGCTTCCTCAATGGCGAAACAACGCGGAGCTGAAATATCTTCTAAGTTAATACCGGCGAAAGTCGGAGCCAGCCTCACTACGGTTTCGACGATCTCTTCCACTCTTTTAGTGTTTAAACATAAAGGGAAAGCATCGATTCCGGCAAAAGTCTTAAAAAGAATTGCTTTCCCTTCCATGACAGGTAAAGCCGCTTCGGGACCAAGATCGCCTAAACCAAGAACAGCAGTGCCATCAGTGATGACCGCCACGGTATTTCCTTTATTAGTATAATCAAAGACCAAAGAGGAATCTTTCTTAATCTCCAGGCAAGGTTCGGCAACCCCCGGGGAATAAGCAAGACTAAGGTCCTCGGCTTTTTCGATTTTGACCTTGCTACAAACTTCAATTTTCCCTCGCTTTTCTTTATGTAATTGTAAAGCGACCGACCGTAAATCCATCTTGTTCACCTCTTTGCGCCCGAAGCTTCTCCTTCGAGAGTTCCTTGGAGTAAGCGCTGTCGCAATGTTTCATAGATTAAAATGCCGGCAGAAATCGATACATTTAAGGATTCTGCTCCCCCTGGCAGTGGGATGCCTAGGCCCTCCACTAGTTGTTGGTCAATATTAGATAAATTACATCCACGCGCTTCGTTTCCCAGTAAAAAAAGAGTGGGACCGGTAAAATCCTGTTGATAATAAAGCTTAACGCCTCTGGGATCGGCAGCCCAAACTTTTACTCCTTTAGAAGCAGCCCAAGAAAGTATTTTTTCTAAAGAAGAAGGGTAAATCTGTAGATTAAAAATACCTCCCTGGGTGGAACGGACTACTTTCCCGGAATAAGGGTCAACGGTTCCCGGAGTAATAAAAATGTTTCTAAGCCCAGCTGCCCATGAAGTACGAATGATCGTCCCCAGGTTACCGGGATCTTGAATCTGATCCAGAATCAACCCCATAAACCCCTGTTCTATCTCGGGAAACACGGTTTGCTCTTTAGGTTGAGCTATTAACCCTAAAACATCCTGGGGGTTTTCTGTTTCTGTTAACTCTGCATAAAGACGGGGAGAAACATGATAAACCGGAATCCGCTTCTTCTCAACATACTCCCATAGCGCTCCACAGCAAAGGATCTCTCCGTTAGTAAATACTCCTCTAACCTCAAAAGTAGAGGCTAAGGCTTCTTCTAATAAATGGGGACCTTCAGCTAAAAAGAGTTGATGCTTGCGCCGACCTTTTTTAGTCTTCAGAGAGATAATGGTCTTGATTAATGGATTATCCCTGCTCGTTAGTAAGGTCAAACCAGCGCCTCCTCAAAAAATACTCTCCTCACCTTTCACTCCCTCTAGGCAAAAGCCAAGCTAAATTTAGTTTCTAAAATCTAGATCTCAGTTAAAAGCCCGGTTTAATCAAATGGGTACGAAATGTGAGATTCTATTCCGTGAAAGGGGGAGCAATTCAAAAAACGGCCGGAAGGCCGTTTTATTGCTGCTGTTTAGCAACCGACACTAGTTTCTCAAAAGCCGAACTATCATTAACCGCCAGATCCGCCAAGACTTTACGGTTAATCTGCACTCCTGCTTTTTTCAATCCGCTGATAAATACACTATAGGATAAACCATTCATCCGGGCAGCAGCATTAATTCGAGAAATCCACAGTTTTCTAAAATCCCGCTTTTTGGCGCGGCGGTCCCGATAGGCATAAGCCAACGATTTTAATAACTGTTCATTAGCTACTCGATATAAACGGCTTTTAGAACCACGATAACCTTTAGTTAGTTTTAATATTTTTTTATGACGTTGGCGTGTGACGTAACCACCTTTAACGCGTGCCAAAGTTACTCCTCCTATCTATTGCCTGTATTCATTAACCGGGTTTATTGTAATCCTAACATCCTTCTGACTCGCCTTTCATCCGCTGAAGTTACTAATTCAGCTTTACGAAGGTTTCTCTTTCTCTCCGGCGACTTTTTTTCTAAAATATGACTTCTATAAGCTTTGTTCTTTTTAATTTTTCCACTCCCGGTTAGAGTAAATCTTTTAGCAGCTCCGCGGTGAGTTTTCATCTTTGGCATTTTTTTCTCCCCTTATCGCTATATTCCAATATAGTTATTATTCCTGTTTGGTGGAAAGAATCATAATCATATTTCTTCCTTCAACTTTTGGCTCTCTTTCCAGTGTAGCCTGTCCTTTGACGGCCTCATAAAGCTGCATAAGAAGGTTTTTACCTAAATCGGCATGGACAATCTCCCGTCCTCTAAATCTCACGGAAACCTTTACTTTATCTCCACCATTTAAAAATTTTAACGCCTGCTTGACCTTAACTTGAAAATCATGGGTTTCGATCTTCGGTGTTAACCTGATTTCCTTGATGTCAACAATTTTCTGACGTTTTCGAGCTTCTCGCTCCCGCCTACTCTGCTCATACCGGTACTTACCATAATCCATGATTTTACAGACCGGTGGTTTAGCGGTTGGAGCCACCTCCACCAAATCTAAATCCTTCTCCCGGGCGATCTTGATCGCCTCTATTACAGCCAGGATTCCTAGCTGTTCACCATCAGCGCTCACTACTCTTACTTCTCTTGCCCGGATTTCTTCATTGACACGCAGCTCACTGTTAATCGGCCGCCACCTCCTGTTAAATAATAAAATGTAACATAAATTAATTAAGCGAGCAGATAACCTCTGCTCGCCGTAATGAGTACACTTTTCATTAACTTCGCGGAATACACAACCCAAGCTAGTAAAAACTGCTGGGTGAGAAGCAGAGGCTTCTACTTAAGAATAAATATTTCATAAAGAGTATATCATTATTAGAATCGATGGTCAAGTATGATCTCACTTTTTTATTCTTCTCCCCATCTTTTCCGGCAATAATCAATTACTGATTGTAGATCAGCAGGCAGCGGCGCGTTAAACTCCATATATCTCCCTGTTTGGGGATGGATAAAGCCTAAAATAGCAGCATGGAGAGCTTGTCCCTTAATGGTAAAAGGCTCTTTTTGTCTTCCATAAACATGATCTCCGGCCACGGGATGTCCAAGATACTGTAGATGTGCACGAATCTGATGCGTTCTTCCGGTTTCTAACTTTGCCTCAAGCAAGGTATAGGGACCAAGCTCCTCAATAACCCGGTAGTAGGTAATGGCTGGTCTTCCCTTCGGTATAATCGCCATCTTCTGACGATGAATTGGATCCCTACCAATGGGGGCATCAATTGTTCCCTCAGCTAAAGACAAGCTACCATGCGCCAGCGCTATATATATGCGGGTCATTGTTCTCTCTTTTAACTGCTTGGCTAAAGCGAGATGGGACTGATCATGTTTCGCCACCACTAAAGCCCCGGAGGTATCTTTATCCAAGCGGTGGACAATGCCCGGACGTATAATCCCACCGATTCCGGATAGATCATTACAATGAGTGAGCAGCGCATTAACCAAAGTTCCCCTAGAATTTCCAACCGCTGGATGAACCACCATCCCACGGGGTTTATTTACCACTACAAGATCTTTGTCTTCGTACAGAATATCAAGAGGAAGATCTTCCGGCTCGATCTCCAAAGGCTTAGGCTCCTCAAACTCCGCTTCAATTCGATCGCCCTCTTGTACCTGATAACTAGGTTTAATCACAAAAGAATTGACAGTAACCTTTCCGTTTTTTAATAATCTTTGCGCAAAAGAGCGGGAAGGTAGCTTCCCAACCTGTGTCAGAAAAACATCAATCCTCAAACCTACATCTTCTGGCTCAACTATGAATCGTAGAAGAGGCACAACGTTCATTCCCCAATTTCTTTTTTAATCGATAGCCTATATAGAGAAAAACCACTACTGCTACAAGCAAAGAAAATACTTGGGTAGTCCTAAGCCAACCAAAGGCTAGGATTTGACTATCACGAAATGCTTCGATAATAATACGAAGAAAAGAATACAACCCTACATAAAGCCAGAAAATAAACCCGGGGAAATACCTCTCTTTGCGCTCTTCCACTCGTCTACCACTTATCCAAAGAACAATAAAGAGGAGAAGATTCCCAATCATTTCATAAATTTGGGTCGGGTGCCTCAGCAGATCATCAGCCGAAGAACACCGCATCGCCCAAGCTAAATCGGTCTCAACCCCATAACAGCAACCACTCAGCAAGCAACCTACTCGTCCGATCATGTGTCCGAGTGGGATATATAAAGCGATGACATCCGCCAAATTCCAAGTAGAGATCTGAGCCTTCTTGGTATAATATACTCCAAGAAGTACCCCACCGATTACCGCTCCAAAAAAAGAACCAGCAGAACCCGAAAAAATAGCCAATGGCTCCCGTTTATAAGTCTCAAATTCACAGATGACATAGAGTAGTTTGGCAAAAACCAAACCTCCGACGATTACATAGATAGCAAAATCAGTAATTTGGTTGAACGTAGCAATTTTTCTTTGCTGAGCAGCCAATCCAACCCAAATTATTCCTAACAGCAGAGCTAGAGCCACCATTAAACCATACGAATAGATCTGGATTCTCCCTAAGGAAAATAAGACAGGAAACATAAGATAACCCCCCTTATTATCTAGTTTTCCAGCTGGCTTAGATACCAAAAAACCATAACAACACCGATGAAAATCGCCGTATCAGCAAAATTAAAGATTGGAAAGTTTTGTAAAGGCCAAAAGTCAACATCCAAAAAATCAATAACTAAACCAGTTCTTAAACGGTCGATCAGATTACCAGCTGCACCTCCTAAGCCCAGCGCTAAACCCAGGCGAAAGGAGAAAGGATGTTCGGGAATTTTTTTTCGGAAAAAAAAGACAAACATAAAAAGTACCAAAGTCAAGAGAATGAGAACAAAGGTTTTATTCGGTAAAATGCCAAAAGCTGCCCCTGGGTTCTTAATATGAGTAAAGGATAAAACACCGGGAATGATATGAATACCTTGATTTAAAGCCAAATATTTGTGGATAAGAAACTTAGTGGTCTGGTCGAAACCAATGATCAATAAGATTATAATATAAAAATAACCCAATACTACTCCTCCGCTATTATTCCTCATATACCATCAAAGCTATTATTGATTAGATCAAATACTTTGTCAAGACTCTCGAAACTCATCGTTCTATCTTCATCCTTTCACGTGCCCCAGCTTGCTGGGGTGGTGGACTACCCAGAAAATAGCCCTGGTTGATTCACCCGCCTATGATTTACATTACTTTGTAATACTGTCGGTAGGCGGCATGAACAACTTGCTTGTCGAGGCGCCTTGCTTTAATTTTCATCACTTCACGTGTGCGGGCGGTAGCCAGCGTGAGCGAATACTTAAAAAAGAGTAAGTTGGTTGGTAGCCGGTAAACCATCAAGACACCCCTGTCTGGCCAAGACTTCAATAACAGTGGAAGATAAACGCGCTCTGGTCTTCAAATCTTCTATTGAATAAAACTCACCATCGTTTCGAGCCAGCACTAAAGTACGGGCGGCAGCCTCACCTAATCCTTGGATGGAAATCAGTGGCATCAACAGTCCTGCTGGGGTAATTAAAAACCGAGTGGCATCAGAATGGTAAAGATCCACCGGGAGAAATTTAATCCCTCTAAGCATCGCCTCCAAAACAACTTCCAAAATAGCATAGAGGCTTTTCTCTTTAGCTGTTATTTCGTTTCCTTTGCTCTGAAGTTCTTTCAAATACTTTTTAACAAACTCTTGCCCTTGTAAGACCAAGTCAGCATTAAAATCATTAGCCCGTACCGAAAAATAGGCAGCATAAAAGGCTTCCGGGTAGTAGACTTTAAAATAAGCAATTCTAAATCCCATCATTACATAAGCGGCAGCATGGGCTTTGGGAAAGAGGTATTTGATCTTTAAACACGAATCAATATACCACTCAGGGATGTGGTTTTCCTTTAATAACCGTACATCCTCCTCTTCTAAGCCTCGGCCTTTACGAACTTTCTCCATAATAGTAAAAGCTGATTTGGGGGGCACACCCCGAAAGATGAGATCATTCATAATATTATCTCGAGTAGAAATAACCTCTGACAGGGTGGCTTGTTTATTTTTAATCAAATCCTGAGCATTCCCTAACCAAACATTAGTGCCATGGGAAAGTCCTGAGATACAAATTAATTCGGAAAATGTTTGCGGTTTGGTATCTTCCAGCATCTGCCTAGCAAATCCTGTCCCAAACTCTGGAATCCCTAATGTTCCTAAATCAAAACCAAGCTCTTCTGGGGTAATTCCTAACGGTTCCACCGAGGAAAAGAGCTTCATGGTTTTGGCATCGTCCAACGGGACAGACTGAGGATCAACCCCTGTAAGATCCTGAAGCATTCTGATCACTGTCGGATCATCATGACCAAGGATATCCAGTTTAACTAACCTACTCTCTAAAGCTCCATGGTAATCAAAATGAGTAGTAACCCATTCTGCGTTCCGATCATTAGCCGGATACTGGATAGGGGTAAATTTATAAATCTCCTGATCTTTAGGGACGACAATCATCCCCCCCGGATGTTGTCCGGTAGAACGACGTACACCGGTGCATCCCTGCACCAGTCGATTAATCTCTGCTTGCCGCAGAATAAGCCCTTTTTCCTCCATATAACCCTTAACAAAGCCAAAAGCAGTCTTCTCTGCTAAGCCAGTAATGGTACCCGCTCGAAAAACATAGCCTTTTCCTAATAGCTCTTCTGTATAACGATGAACAATTGGTTGATATTCCCCGGAAAAATTAAGATCAATATCAGGTTCTTTATCCCCCTCAAATCCCATGAAGGTAGCAAAAGGGATATCCTGACCATCTTTAACTAGAGCTGCACCACACCGGGGGCAGTTTTTATCCGGAAGATCATACCCGGAACCAACTGCCCCCGTCTCCATAAACTCATGGTAATGACATTTTGCACAAAGATAATGAGCGGGAAGAGGATTTACCTCCGTAATTCCACATAGAGTAGCAACTAATGATGACCCGACCGAGCCCCTTGAACCAACCAGATAACCATCATCAAGCGATTTTTTTACGAGTTTTTGCGCGATTAAGTACAAGACCGCATAACCATGACCGATAATACTCTTTAACTCTCTTTCCAAACGTTCGACCACAATAGCAGGTAAGGGATGCCCATAGATCTCCTCTGCCCGACGGTAAGAAGTGTCTCTAATTTCTTCTTCAGCTCCAGGAATCTTTGGCGGAAAAAATCCATCCGGAACGGGTTTGATCTCACCAATCTCCGCCTCTATTTCCCTCGGGTTTTCTACTACTACCCGATAAGCTAAGTCCTCACCTAAATAAGAAAACTCTTGTAACATCTCTTTCGTCGTTCGTAGATACAAAGGAGGTTGCTGATCAGCGTCTTCATATCCTTGACCAGCTAAGAGAATCTGGCGGAAAATCGCTTCTTCTGGGCGGAGAAAATGAACATCGCCAGTGGCAACTACTGGTTTGCCCAGTTTTTCTCCTAATCGATAGATTTTTTTATTAATTTCAACCAATTCTTCTTTAGTTGCTCTATCTTCACGAATTAAAAACTCATTATTGGGTAAAGGTTGAATCTCCAAAAAATCGTAGAAGTCAGCAATCATCTGAACGTTCTCTTCATCAACCCCATTAAGCAAGGCTGAAAAAAGTTCACCTGCTTCACAGGCGGAACCCAAGAGTAAACCCTCGCGAAACTCGGATAAAAGGGAGCGCGGAATCCGGGGATGACGATGAAAGTATTTAAGGTGGGAAGCAGAGACTAATTTATACAGATTTTGCAATCCAGTAAGATCCTTGACTAAAAGTATAATATGATAAGTATGCAAGTTTTCTGGATGGATCTCCGGCGCTAATAGATTGAGGTTAGACCAATTTTTCAAGGAACGTTCTTTACATAGTTCCAAACCTTTCTCCAAGATCCGCCAGGCCGTTTGCGCGTCGTCTCCCGCCCGGTGATGTTGTTGCTGAACGATACCAAGCTCTTTGGCAACCGCATCCAAACGGTGGCTTTTTAGATGAGACCATAGCGCACGGCTTAATGCTAAGGTATCTACCACTGGGGGGGTAAAATCATAATCTAAATGTTTCTCAAACTTCTCCTGTAAAAACCCCAGATCAAACTGGGCATTATGAGCAGCTAACACCGCTCCGGTCGCAAACTCTTTAAACTCCGACAAGACATCCTCAGGTAACGGCGCTTCTTTAACCATCTCATTAGTAATCCCTGTCAATGCTCTGATCTTAGGAGGAATCGAACGAGTTGGCCGGACCAATTTTTCAAAAACCTCAGAAACTTCACCATTTACGATCTTAACGGCGCCGATTTCCAAGAGTTCCTCGCGACGAGGATTTAAACCAGTGGTTTCAATATCCACTACTACCAGCGGCCCATCGAAGAAAGCGCTAGACGGAGGGTTAAACACAATCGGTTCTTCATCATTAACCAGATAACCTTCCATCCCGTAAATAATCTTAATCCCGTATTTAGCTCCTAACCGAGCTGCTTCCGGAAAAGCCTGGAGCACACCATGGTCGGTAATGGCGATTGCTTTATGTCCCCATTCAGCAGCCATTTTAATTGCTTTTTCTAAATCCACTAAACTATCCATCGCCGACATCTTAGTATGAAGGTGCAATTCGATCCGCTTTTCCTCTACCTCATCTACTATCTCAGGCGCCGAAGTAACTTGGATGCTACGCGCCATAAAAACTATTTCCTTAGCGTAATCATCGTATTGAAGATTACCTTTAACCCTTAACCACATTCCTTTTTGTACTAAAGATGAGGGATCTTGTTTCTGAGTAGCAAACGCCTTAACGGAAATAGAATCAGTATAATCCGTAAGATCAAAAAGAAGTAAGTTACGGCCGGATTTAAGCGATCGAATCTCAGTTTTTAAAACCTCCCCTTCGATCACCACCTTCTCATCTTCCTCTTGTAAATCTTTAATCCACTGAGCTCCTTCCTTGATCTTTGAGCCCAGTAAAACCTCGCTTACCTTTTGCCGATTTTGGGGCGGAGTAAAGTCCTGACGATAAGATTCTTCTTCAAAAGCAAATTCCTGAAAAGGAGGGATTTCCAATGGTTCCTCACTAACTTCATAACGGAGTTTAAAACTCATTCCACTTCTCTTTTGGATATAATTTAGTAATTGCTGTTCACGAGGCCTGATATAATCCAAGGCTAATGGGGTATTAATATTTATAATAAGGGTATGATCCGCTTCTAACTCTAAGGGAGATGAAGTTAACCAGGCGTAAATTCCCGGGAATTTTTCCTTAATCCCTCCAGCTAGTGCTTGTAAATTAAAAGCGCGATGATCAAAAACTGCTGAATTAACTGTTTTCTTTGCTACTTTAGCCTTACACTTCGCTTTTAAAAGACCGGAAAGACCCTGTTCAATCTCTGCTTTAAGCTCATCGCCGATTTCTTCGGGAGTTCGGAGCCACAAGGTTACAACCTGGGCTTGACAATTAATTATGATTTTCTCAATTTCAATTCCTGCTAAAACTTGGAGATCCGGAAATAAAAGGGAGATTTCCTCAATCCCCCTTATTTCTGATAAATTTTTCATTTTAGGTTCGATCAGATACTGTTTAGTCATGATAACCTCCACCGGATTCGCTGTAGTTGCTGATCAATAGTTGTTTTCTCTCCTTGCCAAGATTAAGATATTTTGGTGGAAACAAGCACTTTAATAATCTGCCAATACATCCGCAAACGAGCAATAAACCCTCGATAGAAACCCATTTTTTCTTCTTTCATCACTTGGGATAGATTTGGTAGATTGACCCAAACCACCTTACACTGGTGGACACGAGCAAAGCGGCTGAGCACCACCTCAATGCCATATTTAGTATGGTCCAAATTGGGAAGAGATTCAAATAACTCTCTTCTTACTGCCCTTTGCCCGTTTAAAAAAGGAGTAACTTGTTGAGATAAATCGGTAGAAATTCTCCCCGCGGTAAAAAAACCGATGGTCATGATGGCATCTTGATTGATAATCGGGGAGATTAAGTCGGAAATATGATGGGGAGTCAGTCCCATCAGATCAGCATCTAAAAGGAGAATAACTTCAGCAGTAGACGCTTGGACACCTGCCATTACAGCAGCTCCTTTTCCCCTATTAGATGGCAAAGTAATTACTTCTGCTCCCATCTCTCTGGCTACTTCTGCCGTACGATCCGTAGAACCATCACTGACGACAATTACTTGCGATATTTCTTTACATTTCATCACCGGCTCAAGTACGTAACAAATATTGTTCTCTTCATTATAAGCTGGGATAACAACTGCAATTTCCATTATTACCACCCTATTTCTTCTCGAGAATAACACCATCTTGACTCTGATTAGTTGGCATTATTTCATTCAAAACTCCTCCTGGTGAGTGGGCTTTGAGATAAGCCAAGACTTGTGATGTAACCTCTGAGAGTGACCACCGTAAATCTTCACCTGTCATCCTTAATTTTACTTCAACTTCCTCCTTAGCTAGTCCTTTTGGGCCGACGGTTAAGCGAACCGGAATCCCGATCAAATCCGCATCTTTAAATTTCACTCCGGCTCGCTCATCCCGATCGTCAAGGAGAACTTCCACCCCGGCAGCGATAAGTCCTTTATAGATCTCTTCAGCTTGAGGAAGTTGCTCTTTACTAATGGGAAGGATAAGCACCTGGAAAGGAGCGATTGGCGCCGGCCATTTTATTCCGTCCTGATCATTATTTTGTTCAATAGCAGCTGCGACAATCCGACTAATTCCAATCCCGTAACATCCCATAATTAAAGGTTTCTCCTCGCCTTGTTCATCGCGGAAAGTAGCCCGTAAAGAACTGCTATATTTGGTCCCCAATTTAAAGATATGACCTACTTCCACCCCTCTGGTTTCCAGCAGTGGATGCTGGCAATGGGGACATTGATCACCAGCCTTTGCCAACCTTAAATCAGCAAAAGAATCCACACGAAAATCCCGTTCCAAGTTAACATTACGAAGATGATAATCTTTAAGATTAGCGCCGCAGATCGAGTTAGCCATTGCTTTGATGCGTAGATCAGCTAAGACCTTAACCCGTTTTTCCTGTAATCCAAGCGGACCAACATAGCCAACAGGGAGATCTAGCTTACTGGCGATCTCTTCCGGTGGAGCTAAACGGTACGGTTTATTTAATAAATTCCCTAATTTAATATCATTAATCTCATCATCACCCCGGACCAGAACTGCAAGGATCTCGTCATCGGTCTGGTAAAAAAGAGTCTTAATTAGCTGCGACGGAGGAACAGAAAGATAGGTGGTTACCTCTGGGACAGTAGCTTGACCGGGGGTATGAACTTTTTCGATCGGCAAAAGAGGCTCTTCCATAGAAGAGGGTAAGGCAGCTGTGGCTTTCTCGTTATTAGCCGCATAAGAGCACTCTTCGCAGTACAAAATAACCGCCTCACCAGAATCGGCTAACACCATAAACTCGTGACTGACATCCCCTCCGATTGCTCCCGAATCAGCTTCTACCGCTCGAAACTCCAATCCGCACCTGGTAAAAATCTGGTTATAAGCCTCAAACATCGCCTGATAACTACGGTTCAAACCATCATTATCCCGGTCAAAAGAGTACAAGTCTTTCATAATAAACTCTCTCGCTCTCATTACTCCAAACCGGGGTCTAATCTCATCTCGATATTTATTTTGAATCTGGTAGAGCCGCAAGGGAAGCTCACGGTAGGAACGAACTTCATTTTTTACTAGAGAAGTAATCATCTCTTCATGGGTAGGACCTAAACAAAAATCCCGCTGATGTCGATCTTTTAGTCTGAACATTTCCTCCCCGTAAACATCCCATCTCCCGGTTTGTTGCCAGATCTCTGCCGGTTGAACCATTGGCAACAATACCTGCACTCCGCCGGCCCGATCCATCTCTTCTTCCACAATTTTGATAATCTTTTTGAGCACCCGATGGGCTAAAGGTAAAAAACTATAAATACCAGCGGATGATTTTCTAATCATTCCAGCCCTAAGCATCAATTTGTGACTAGCAATCTCTGCTTCCGCCGGTATTTCTCGAAGGGTAGGAATAAAATACTGAGAGTACCTCATGGTCATACCTCCTTCTCGTCGCTCGTGTTTTTATAAAGCCGTTGTGTTGGTTTTGTGGCTCCATACTTTTCCGCAATCAACTTGTCCAGTTCTTCAGTAAAGGCCAGTAATAGCTGGTCTTCCTTTTCTCGACGTAAGATTTTACCCTCTCGGAAAATCAAACCTTCACCTTTACCACCAGCAAGGCCTAAATCTGCTCGAGAGGCTTCTCCTGGTCCATTAACGACACAGCCCATAACTGCCAAGTGGAGGGAGTATGGAAGATCACGGACAATATTGTAGCAGAATGTAGCAACTACACTGTTATAGTTGGGGCGGCTCCATTTGCCAAAAACATTGGGGAGCCGGTATATATATACTGATGCTCCGGCCTCCTTGCCATAGGCAAATACTTCTTCTTCTGCTTTCCTTTTACTGATCCCATATGGATTATCTTCTAAAGCCTGCGTTGATGAAGTGATTAAAAAAGGCGTCCTCTTTTTATTTTCTTTCAAAATTGCTAATAGCTTAGCTGTTAGACCATGGTTTCCCTGATCGAATTCTGAGGTAGTCTTAGGTCTATTTACACCTGCAAGGTGAAAGATAAAGTCGGCTTCTTTAGCATATTTAATCAGTTGTTCTTCTGTGTTGTCGATATCATATATGAAAATTTCAAGATCTTCTATTTCCTGAAGGTGCGCTCTTAAGTTTTTACCGATGAAGCCTTCTGCTCCTGTAACTAATACTTTACGCATCGTTTTGCCACCTTTTTAGCTCTTGTTGTATATAATCAAGTTCGAGCAAAAGCTTCTTAACTCCTTCTACATCTAGCCGGGTTGTATTATGAGAGGTATACTCCCAGCCATAGCTTGTTTCCTCTTTGCCCTCTGAGAAGTATTTATTATAGTTCAGATCTCTATTATCCGCCGGGATGCGGTAATAATTATCCTGCTCCTCTGCATGGGCCATTTCTTCCCGGGTTAGCAAGGTTTCATAAAGCTTTTCTCCATGGCGAGTACCAATAATTTGAATGGGGTTGTCCACCTGAAATAGTTCTTTGATGGCTTGTGCTAAATCGCCAATAGTGGAGGCAGGTGCTTTCTGTACAAAGATGTCTCCAGCTATAGCATGTTGAAAAGCATAAACAACCAAATCCACTGCGTCCTCTAAGGACATTAGGTAACGGGTCATATTGGGATCTGTTATGGTTAAGGGACGATTGTTTTTTATTTGTTCTATAAAGAGTGGAATTACAGAGCCTCGAGAGGCCATAACGTTACCATAGCGGGTGCCGCAAATTACAGTTTTATCAGAGGATACTGTTCTGCTTTTGGCTACCATGACTTTTTCCATCATGGCTTTAGAGATACCCATGGCATTTATCGGATAGACTGCTTTATCTGTCGAGAGGCAGACTACCTTTTTGACATTATGGGCAATAGCGGCGCTGAGTACATTTTCTGTACCTAAAATGTTAGTACGTACCGCCTCCATAGGGAAGAATTCGCAACTGGGTACTTGTTTGAGTGCTGCTGCGTGGAAGATGTAATCTACGTCGTGCATGGCGGCTGCTATGGAGTTATAGTCGCGAACATCGCCAATGTAAAATTTAACTTTATCGTTTTTAAGTTTTTTACGCATGTCGTCTTGCTTTTTCTCGTCACGGGAAAAAATGCGTATTTCTCCTATGTTAGTTTCAAGAAAGCGTTTTAAGACGGCATTGCCAAAAGATCCCGTACCACCTGTAATTAATAGGATTTTATCCCCGAACATAACTATACCTCTTCTCTAAACATTCTTTAGTCGCCTTATTAGGAATAAATCCCTGAACATGAGACCCATCCCGTTATTATGATATCCCCTAAAGGTTAGCTTTTAATTAAAGTTGCCACCTTAAACAAAGTCTTTTGTTCGTTTAAATTCCTTTAAATATACCTTAGCAACTTCGATATGGGAATGTTTAGCTTCAACATATTTTCTTGCATTGGATCCAATATCAGAACGATAATCCGCATCACTTTTTAGTTCTACTATGGAATCCGCAATTAATTTCGGATTGTTTTCGTCAACTAAAATACCCGTTTCATTGTTTTTAATAATTTCTGGTAATCCCCCGATATTACTTACTATTGTAGGTAATCCGCATGCCATAGCTTCAAGCGCAGAAATTGATGTAGCTTCCTGAAGACCATTTACAGTTATTGAGGGAACAACCGAGACATCTGAAAGCATAAATAACCTCCTGGTTCTTTCATTATCCAAAGAACCAAGTAACTTTACCCTTGATTCGAGTCCTTCCTCCCCTATATACTTCTGAATCATTTCTTTTTCCGGACCATCCCCTGCAATTAGTAAGATACAATTATCATCTAACATGTTTATAGCTTCCACGGCGTTTATTACACCATTTTTTTCAACTAACCTACGTGCACATGATATTACAAAACTATCATCTGCTACTCCGAACTCTTTCCTAAATTTATCCTTCTCGTAAGTTGATGGAATACGAAACTTTGATGTGTTAGTAAAATTTGCTATTGAAGTGACATGCCTGACCTTAACACTTTTATTCTTTTTTTGGCTTTTAGCAAGATTTTCTTGGACGTGCTTTTCAATCCTTCTATCCACTCCAATAATCCCATCTACTATCTCTAAAGATTCCATTTCCCTTTCAAGGACTTTATTATAGACTTCTAATCTCCTAGGATCTTCATTTCCGGGAAATGATTCTAGTCCAAAATAAGTATGCATGGTTAACACCGATACTAATTGTCTTTTTTTAAGTGCCTCCCTTGATGAATATGCCGCAAATGCATCCTGAAATGAAATAAAATCAACCTTATGTTCCTCACAATATTGTTTAACCATATTGTTTAGGAGCTTTCTCCAAACTTTACTAAAATAAAAGTTAAACATGTCGGGCCTAATAAACTTCAATGGCGCTATAAGAGTTTTTACAAAAAGCTCTTTCCTTCTCCCCAAATTAGAAAGAGATATTACGTCTGTTTTAACTCCTATATGGTTTAACCCCTCCATAAGATCCACAATGTGAGTCGATTTGCCACCTACATGTGGAATTGTATCACTAGCAACAAATAATATAAGCATTAAGCTCGTCTCCCACATTACAATTTTAACCCATCCTTACAATACAAGGGGAAAAAAACAAAAATCATTAAACCAATATTTATATTAGCAAAAGGATTGAATAGAGCGAAAAATAAAACTCCTGTTCCATAAGCCCAGATTAAAGCCTTTCCATTTGCTAAATAAGCTTTATAATAATTCATGTACCTTTTCTTGAAGTTAAACAATATCGAAATTATTAGTGTAAACCCAGCAAGACCATAATATGCTAAGTCGTCAAGTATTTGGGAGTGGAGGCCAATCAAGCCATGTATTCTAGTATGCCCCCTACCAACACCAAATATAGGGTTTTCCAGAAAGGTCTTAATGCTATATCTGTACAAAAACTCCCGGCCTGAAAGACTGGCCTTTTCTTTATCTCCAAACAAGAATTCAAGTACTTCATTAAACCGCACCCGAATTAATTCATTATCCATGTTTAGACTTAAACGCCGTAAAAGATAATAAATACTATCTCTGAACAATAAAACCAATAGAATTATTGATATTGCGAAACACAGATACATTACCGTTTTATGTGACTCGCCTTTTAATAATCCAATAGCTACAAGAAAAACAAAAATCATGATAAAAGCTGTTATGATACCTATCATCGACGACGCTAAAACAATCATATACAAGCTCAACAAGCCGATAACCAAATAAAAAAAACCTAAAGGCCTCTCACTTTCTTTTCTAACAGAAAAATAATGTAGGCAAGAGAGCATAATAATAGCAGAAGATAACGTAAAAGAATAGTTACCAACATTTGTTTGAAATCCAAGTTCTATAGTACCGTAAGCAGTTACAATTTTTGATAAATAAGGGTTAGCTAGAAGTTCTTTGATGTTGAATAAAATATTAATAACCATAGTAGAAAACATTACATTCATAATTGTCGAAGTTACCTTTGGATCTAGAACTTCATTATAAAAATCCATAATAACCATACAGAACCAAAAAGTGAGGTAGTTAAAGAGATTCCCAATGGCTAGGTCGGCAAAACCCAACAGCTGTAGTAAGCTTAAATAAACGAACCATACAAGAATCTTTATAAATAAAGGGCTTTTAAAATAATAATAGGGCCTAGCCATCATAGACGTTATAATCCAAATAAGCAACAATGTAATTTGCCCATTAATTGGAAACCATCTGACAAGGAAAGGCGTTAAATTTATTATAGCAAATGCCAAAAAACAAACTATGTTAATGAGCAAAAATACGCCTATTTGACGTTCAACCCTCCCGTTTTCCATTTGTATTCTCAATTCCTTTGTATAAATCTAAATAACTATCTCCCATTTTTTCCAATGTGAACTTTTGATTATATGTATCCCACGCATTTTTGCTTAGGTTTCTGTATAACGCTTTATCCTCGTAAAGTTCTACAATCTTTCGGGCAATATCTTCCGGATTTCTTTCTACAAAAAAGCCATTCTTTCCTTCAATAAGAACTTCAGGAATACCCCCTACTTTAGTTGCTAAAATGGGCACCTTATTGGCTAAAGCCTCAATAAGTACCAAACCTAATCCTTCACTTTTAGATGGCAAGATGACTAAATCAAGATTTGGAATTAATGTATCCCCTGCATTATCGACTACCCCAAGATATTTAATGTTTTCATCTAACTTTCTAGAAGAAACAAAGTTATTGAATTCCTCAATCTGATCCCCCCCTCCGGCTAAAACTAAATTAATTTTGTTCTTATAAGAAGTATCAAGTAAACTATATGCCTCAACCAATAAGCGCCAGCCCTTTAATTCGTTCAAGTCAGCTATATAACCGATGGTGAACTTTTCGAAAGAATATTGGTTGCGAATAGGTTCTATTTTAACCCCATTTAATATGCATTTAATGTAGACTTGGCCTAGCACTCTATTATAATGATTCGATACGTCATTACTAACAGCAACCATACAATGATTTGCCCTCATCAAGCGTAATAAGATTCGGTTGGTAATCAACTGTGAAGAACCTGAATCTACAGTATTAACACCATGGATAGTACATATTAACGGTAGATTAGCAATATTCCTAAACAATCCAACCGAAACCGGATTATGTGCATGCAGGATTATTTGGCTTTTTTTATTTTTGATTTTAAGGTCATTATATAGCTTCATTAATGGTAATCCCTGAATCTGATTTAACCCTTTAACCCTAATAACGTCCACCGGATACTTTTCAACATTACACCCAAAACCGTTTAATTTATTAAAATTCCGCTCCCATTTTGGATATATAATTCCTACCCTGCAACCAAGCCCTAGCTGATATTCAACCAAATTTCTTATTACCGTCCCGACCCCCCCTCCAAAACCTATTGTAGCATGCAGGATAATTAAATTTTTCTCTTCTATACCTACCATAAGGCCAACCCAACTCCCTTTTATTTCATTCCTAAAATCTTCTTAAATCTAATAAACAAAAATAGGAGATACTAACCCCCGGATTTATTGTTGCTGTGATTATAAATCCAATATAGTACTCCCAAAAACCCTTAGCTTCAAGCCGAAACAACCTTGCTTCTGTTATTCAAAGAAAACTATGATATATTCGCCTTTGCTTTGGCTTCATGGCATACTCTCAGAGCAATTAAACCCTCGGAAAGCCGCTATATTAAGGCAATAAAAAGGAAGGCTAAAAAATTAATGAACGCTCGCAAAGGTTTGAATAGTTAGAATGTGGGATTGAAAAAGTATCAAAAGCGCCAATAAATTATATGGCATCCAGGAAACTCTTGTTTTTTCTATGCTACTAATATTCCCTTCTTGCCATTAAACTAAATAAGCTTTTTAGTAAAATCGATCAATGACTTTAACCTATCATTTTTTGAAGCAGCAGGGGCTCTATAGTTTGTATTCCTTTTAACAATCTGGCTAGTGATCACTTTCTCCATTAAACATGCCAGTTCCTTAGGGTTGAAAGGATCAAAAAGATATGCATTTTCGTAACCATTAAGTACTTCTCGCGAAAACGGGCAATCAGAAGCTAGAACAATTGCACCAGCCATCCTCGCTTCCATTAAAGGAAGCGAATATGATTCGATATAAGACGGAAAAATAAGTGTGCTTTTATAATACTCATAGAAAACTTGTTCGCGGGGGATTATTCCTATAAATTCCGTATTTATTCCCTCATGTCTTTCGCTCAAAGTCATTTTTAGTTTGAAATCTCGGATTCCTTGGGAATATAATATTTGGGTGGCTTCATAAGCACATTCATTATTCTTGTAAATAACGTCAGATGTAGGATAGAAAAATGAATTCCTTTTTGGGCTGACCCTATTTCGTTTATCTAACTTTAAATCTATACTAGGCGGTATCACTATTACTTTGTCTTCTTTCACACCGGCTCTGTCGCAAACAGCTTCTTTCATCCAGTTGGTTTGAACAACAACTTTATCGGCCCTTCGAGCCGATAATTTAATTAATGCGCCGATAAAATGTTGGTACACAGCTAAAACTCGCTCATTTTTTCTAAAAAAACTAAAGGTTTTACTGTTCTGAAAGGGTATTGCTTGATGGATATAAACTATCTGAGGACAAGCAACTCCAATGGTTATTATATTTTGCAAAGAGAGTACAACATCTGGCTCAAAGCTATTAATAAATTTCTTTCCAAAGATAATATCGAAAAAAAATCTTCTAGCCCAACTTCTTTTTATCTCCGGTAAAATAACAACCTTTATTAGAGGAGTTTCTTCCAAATAATGATCCCCCAACAAAAAAATCCATTCATTCTTTGTATCTTTCTCTCTAATATAAGAATAAAAGTCTTTTAGAACTGACATCGCTCCACCCGAAGAAGCCGCAATATCATTTACAACTATCCTCACAAAACTCCCCTTCCGTTCGACTTATTCATGGATTTGTAATAAGTTTCACGAGTAAGCCTTTGTCAAAATTGAATTATTTCTATAGGATTAATCTTACCCTTTTTAAAAGTGCTTCTTTATTATTTCGAAAGAACGTTGCGCAGTAAAATGATTCTCAAGGCATCGCCTAGCATTAATTCCCATCTTTTCTCTTAATCTCTTATCACATAATAATTGCAGGTTTTTATTAAACACATTAACATTATCACTTTCACACCAATAGCCGAACCCTTCTTTTTCTATCAACTTTCCAATATCGGTGCAAGCATCTGTAGCCGCCAAAACAGGTATAGACGCTTGCATATAAGATAAAAGTCTTGAAGGGAAATTAGGTATAGTGAACCTTTTATCTAAAAATATTAAGCCAACATCACAAGCTCCTACTAAATCTTCAAATTCGCTCTTAGGCAGCCTGTACAATAATTGAGCGTTACCTGGCCTTTCTTTATCAAAAAATTTCTTTAACTTGTTAAAATCTGTTCCCGATCCCGCTATGACAGAATATATATCATTATTCTTATTGTTGACCTTTAGACACTCTACCAAAAAATCAACGCCCTGAGGTTTACCAAGATTCCCTCCATAAATAAAGACTGTTTTATCACAGGGGATATTATATTCTGTCCTTATTTTGCAAATCTCTTCCTCATCTAAATCTACGTATAGTGGCTCTAAACTATTGGGACACACCTCTACTATATTGGATGGAATTTCGGGATTATGCTTTAATATATAATCTACATTGGCCGGCGACATACACCCTATATAATCCGAAGAACGATATAACTTCTTTTCCTTTCTCCTAAAATAACAATAGATCGGACTTTTCTTACTTAGCATTCCTAGGTCAACTGCGTTTTGAGGAAAAATATCTTTTAATAAAAGATATGATTTAGCTCCATCTCTTTTCTTTATATAATCTATGACCCTTTCAAATGTTATGGGTGGCGTAGAATATATTACAATATCAAACTTAACATTACTTAAATGCTTCTTTATAAGTCTGAGGAATATTGTTTCAATCATAATAGTAGAAATACCTTTTTCAAGCACGTTAGTCTTGGTGATGTTTCCGGTTTTTACCCGAAGAAATCGAACACCATCCTCTAGGGTATATTCGGTTGGTAAGTTTAATCTTTTCTCTCTAGGGGTAACAACATAAACATTATGGCCATTATCTCGAAATTGTCTTAAGAGATCCGTATATATCCCGCGCTCGTTAATGTCATCTAACTTACCGATTGACAGAAATAATATATTCATCTTTTCACCTTAATGCCAAATTATATTATCTTAACTTCGCTATACTTTGCAAACAAGACACCTTCATCGTATTCACCAATTAATGCTTTATTCTCTTTCCCGTTGATATTATTAATTATCATTTTGGGTATATTTACCTTACACTCATGAGCATGAGGATACCCCCCACCGAAACGCGGATTAACCTCGGAAATGTAATATTCGTCGTTTACCTTAAAAATATCAATATCGATAATACCACTAAACACTTCTCGCTTGACAAACGCATTGATCTACATTGATATAATTTCAAACAAACCAGTGGCAATCTTTACCAATCAGTATCGATAAAAAGACATTAATGCTAGCGCTATCCTTAAGAGGCTTTACAAATACGAGATAAGTGGTTAAAAACTCATACAAGCTATATATATTAAAACACTTCTCTACTACCTCATTTTCAGAGACAATAGATACTGTTCCGATAACTAAAAAGTCTTGCTTGTGTTTTGCTAGTAGACTTAATTTTAGTTCGATTTATTTTGCTCTATTATTCAGCCCTAAACACTTTATTATCTACATTCTCCCTCAAAAACTTGGCCGGATTCCCAACCATAACCGAATTAGGATAAACATCTTTAAGAACGACTGACCCCATACCTATAATTGAATTCTCGCCAATATTTATGCCATTCCTAATCGTAGCTCCGCTACCTATATAACAACTTGACCCAATACTTACATTTCCACCAACCGAAACATTAGGAGAAATAACACAATAATCACCAATAGTTACATCATGACCAATTACCGCATGTTTGTTAATTAAACAACCTTGCCCAACATGAACATTACAGGTAATTATAGCTCCTGTATGGACAATTGTACCTTTTGAAATTGAAGAAAATCTAGATAAAATAAATCCCGAATCCATAAAACTGATATAATTTAACTTCAGTTCCGCCAATCTATTATAAATCATCTTCCTCGAAGTAGGTTCTCCAGTGGAAACAATAAACTCTAGATCATCCTTATCAAAGCACTCTAATGCTTCTTTTAACCTATAAACCTCAACTTCATCAATAATCCTATTAGTTATATTATCATCCACAAAGATATTCTTTTGCCAACAATCCATTCTATGAGCCAGATCAGCTATTTCTCTACCCATACCACCACAGCCATATATACATAGTATATTCATAATCTAAGCCTCTCACTTTTCACAGAGTTCAATTTTTGACGACACTTTCTCCTTTAAACTTCTCCATCGTTACAAATTTGCTACTATTCACACCTTCTCTTTTTAATACTTGTAAGATGGTTCTACAAGTTATTTTGAGATCTAGTAAAAAGGAGATATTCTCTACATAATATATATCATAATCAAACTTGTCTTCCCAAGATATCGCATTTCTGCCGTTAACCTGTGCAAGGCCCGATAGACCAGGTCTTATATCATGTCGATGCTTTTGGCGCTCATTATAAAGAGGCAAATATTCTATCAAAAGAGGCCTTGGACCAATAAGCGACATATCACCTTTTAAAATATTAAATAATTCGGGTAACTCATCCAAAGAAGTTGAACGTAATACTCTGCCAAACTTTGTCAAGCGAATATGGTTAGGTAATGGTTCCCCATTTTCATCTCTCTTATCAGTCATCGTCCTAAACTTATACATAGTAAAAATCTTACCATTTAACCCTGGCCTAAGCTGTTTAAACAACACCGAACTGCCTAGCTTCAATCTAACAAATATGGCCACAACAAGCATAACAGGAGACAAAACAATGATTAATAAAATAGATATAATAATATCCAACATCCTTTTTAGATATTTCCTGTAAATCATTTACTTCCACAGCCCTTTTATGATTGTTGTAATCCTTGTTAGTTCTGCATCTGTCACCTTCGTATCAGATGACAAGCATATTCCCTTTTCAAAAAGCCTCATCGACACACCTTCACCTATAAAGTCGTACTCTGCAAAGAACGGTTGTAGATGCATAGGCTTCCAAATAGGCCTTGATTCAATATTCTCTTCCTCAAGAGCCTCTATAACATCAAGCGGTTTAACCTTCCCACTTAGAGTCATACATGATAGCCAATAATTAGGCTCATTCCATTTATTAACCGGCATAAACTCAACACCATCAAGTCCAGCTAACTCTCTCTTATAATACTCAAAAATATATTTCTTCTTAGCAACCCTTTGCTCAAGCACCTTCAGCTGTCCTCTACCAATTCCCGCTACAATATTGCTCATCCGATAGTTATAACCTAACTCACTATGCTGGTAATGCCTTGCCTTATCTCGAGACTGTGTAGCCCAGAACTTAACCTTCGCAATTCTCTCTTCATCATCAGATACGAGCATTCCACCACCTGAGGTAGTAATAATCTTATTACCATTAAAACTAAAAACTCCATAATCACCAAAAGTACCTGTAGCCTTACCCTTATAAAGAGTACCTAGAGACTCTGCTGCATCCTCAATTAAGGGAACTTTATAGTGATTACAAATCTCCATAATCGGATCCAAATCTGCAGCTAAACCGTAAAGATGCACCACAATCACAGCTTTTACCTGAGGATACTTCTCAAAGGCTTCAGCCAGTGCATTAGGATCCATATTCCAGGTTTCACGATCACTATCGATGAAAACAGGGATCGCTTTTTGATAGATAATCGGGTTTGCTGTAGCTGAAAAAGTCAAAGTTGGGCAAAAAACTATGTCACCCTCACCCACGCCTGCTGCTTTCAAAGCCATGTGAATAGCTGCCGTACAGGAAGATAACGCCGCAGCATGCTTTGCCCCAACCTTTGCTGCTAACTCTTTTTCAAAACCATTCACGTTTTCCCCAAGCGGCGCAATCCAATTTGTAGCAAACGCCTCTTGGATATAGTCCATTTCATAACCCTCATCGCTCATATGCGGAGATGAAAGCCATATTTTCTCCATTTCTAAGCCATCCTCTTACAATTAATAACCAAAGCCAAAAACAATACCAACTGGTTAGGTTTCTCTCTCAATTTAGCCGCTAAAATAATGTCAGAACCTTTGCGCGTCTCATATTCAGCTTTTACAAAAAATCCTCTAAAGAGGCAGCAAACAATCGCTGCGCCACATCTTCAAGCTGCTCTAGATGCTCACGGAACTTAAGCTTCAGCTCCTCTTCCTCTTCTATACATTGGGGAGGATCCGATGGGATCACGAGCACAAATCGCTTCTGGCTCCCCTGACCCCTCTTTTCCTCCTCATCGCTACCTAGCGACTCCGCCTCTGCATGCAAAAGCTTCCTCAGAGCCTCCCTTGGCTCAAGACGGGGATAACCTTTTAAGATCTTTACCAACTGCTCAGTCTTCTCCCGAGATAGCCGATACTCCATCACCAGATCCAAAACCTCACAGATAGTCTCTTCCTTAAGATCACGAACCACAACCACACCAAGATGGCCAATGGTTAAGGATGACTTGCTCTTATCATAGAAGTTGGCAATTACTGCCTCCTGGTACTTCGGAGAAACCTCCAAGATCTTCGTCCACTGCGTAATAGTCGCCGGTGACACTCCCAAGAGCTTACTTACTTTCTTCTCCTCAATATGCTTCTTCTTAAGAAGCTCCACCACATAAGCCTTGGCTAAAGGATCTAGATCTTTTCGATGAAAATTCTCAGCTAGTTGGTAATCTAAAGACTCCTCTTCCTTAGCTAACACAAGACAGGAAATCCGCTCACACTTTGCTTGCTGCGCAGCTAAAAACCTTCGCTCCCCTGCAACCACTTGATAACAATCAGAGCCTATCTCCTTCACAATAATGGGATTAACCAAACCCACCTCACGGATACTAAAAGCAAGAGAGGCTAACTCCTCATCTTCATCAGAATCCCAAAGACCTTTTCTGCGGATCTGCTCCGGGTCACACTGAATTTTTGAAAATTCTAGCTGTCTTAACTCCACAGGTTTTCATCCCTTTGTTTCAGATCAGGTGTTAGTTGCGGCAATTTGCGCTTCCAAATCAGGATCCTCGAAACTTTCCCCATCCACAATTTCCACAAGCTCAAAAAGCTTCTCCCGCACTAATTCGCAACTACCCTTTTCCTTGGCAAAATCGGCTATCTTCTCAAAGCGAGCAGAAAAATGTTGCTCCCCGGGCTTACCATTGAGCAAAGACCAAACCTGAGGGTGACTTGTCTTCCCCATAGTCTCAGCATCAAAACTAAGCTCCTCATAAAGCTTCTCCCCAGGCCGAATACCTGTGTAGGCTATCTCGATCTCCCGATTGGGCTCATAGCCCATAGCCCGGATCAACTGGCAAGCCAGCTCCTCAATCCTTACAGGCTCTCCCATATCCAAGATAAATATTTCGCCACCGGCACCCAAAGCTCCTGCATGGAGCACCAGCATCACCGCTTCCGGGATCGTCATGAAATAGCGAGTCATCCGAGAATCTGTGATGGTCACAGGACCACCTTTCTCGATTTGACTCCTAAACTTCGGCACCACACTGCCGCGGCTACCTAAGACATTCCCAAACCGCACCGCCATAAACTTAGTAGCACTAATTTGAGCAAGCTCTTGGATCGCCACTTCTGCAAGCCTTTTGGAAGCCCCCATCACACTTGTAGATTTTACGGCTTTATCTGTAGAGATGAGGATAAAGCGCTCAGTCCCAAACCGTTCTGCAGCCTTGGCCACATTCATAGTCCCCATCACGTTATTGGTAATGGCCTCATCAGGGTTGCGTTCCATGAGAGGCACATGTTTATGAGCTGCAGCATGATAAACAATCTGAGGCCTGTAGTTTTCAAAGAGCCATTCAATCTTCCGCTCTTCGCGAATGTCAGCGATAATGGTGCGCATTTTCAATTCCGGAGCAAGCTCTAATAGTTCATTTTCGATCTCATAGATACTATTCTCACCCCGGCCAAGGAGCAGTAGCTCTTTGGGACGAAGCTTTGCAATCTGCCGGCAAAGCTCAGAGCCGATAGAACCACCGGCACCCGTCACAAGTACTACCTTGTCCTCAATATAGCTTCGCACAAGCTGAGGATCCTGTAGTTTCACTGCACTTCTTCCCAGTAGCTCCTCAGGCCTCACATCCCTAAGCTGCCCAATGGTCACTTTACCATCGGCAATCTCGAAGATAGCAGGAACAGTCTTCACACCACAACCTGTTTTCTTGGCAAGAGCAACAATCTCGCGGATGCGAGCTTTTTCCGCAGTAGGCATAGCGATAATAATCTGCTCCGCTTGAAACTGAGCAGCAATGCGGGGAATCTCATCGCATGTCCCCTCGACTCTCACCCCACCGATCCGCTGACGGAATTTCAAGGGATCATCATCACAAAAAGCCACAACCTTAAATTCAGTGTGAGCTGCAAACTCGCGGATCAACATAGCACCGGCAGCACCAGCACCGGCAATTAAAACCCGCTTGCTTTTTTTATTGACTTCCTTAGACCTTCGCTCACTGGCTAAAAAAAATCGATAGAGACCGACAAAGGAGGTATAAAAAAACCAATCCAGTAAAATCACAGCTCTGGGAAGGGTTGGAAGCAGATCCATGTAAGCAAAGCTTATGATTAGCATAGAGCCTGCAGCTGAAGCCTTGCAGAGGAGAAAATATTCTTTGCGGCCTGCATATTCCCACAGTTGCTTATAGATTTTAAAGAAATAATTCACAAATCCCCGAATCAATGCCACGATCATCAGGCCGTAGCCCCAATAAGGGACCCAATATTCCTTCGGAACTGCACTATCAAACCTTACAGCCAATGCTAAAGGCAAAGTAGCCATAGCAATGAGCATATCAAGAGCCAAAGGCCAATAATGGTGAAGGGCTCGCTTTATTTTTTCTTTGGTGCTAGCTGACATCAGGCAAGACCCCTTAAACAAAAAATAAAACTAACTAACTAGAGAGCATTCTCAGATAGAATTTAAGCAAATTCCCGCAAAATTTAAAATGATAAATCTCCCGCTCCCAAGCTTGCTTGGGAGCGGGCTTAACTTACTTCTTAAAAACTCTCCCTAGCATATTCTTACCACCGGAGAAAGCAAGAGAGAAAAGACCGCTATTATGCTGGAAAATCTCCTCGAGAGCCTCCAGCACCTTGTCCAGATCCTGTCGACAGACAGTCAAAGGCGGCTCGAGCCTGATCACATTGGGGTTATTTAGGGTATAGGCTGTGATAATATGATGCTTGTTCAGTAGCTCCCCGGCAATCAGTGCTCCCATATACTCACCTGAGAGCTTGTTGAGAAACTTCCCGCCTAGCTTTTCAGCTAGACTTCCCTTCTTCACAGGCTCCTCAAACTCCAGGCCGATCATCAGGCCCATCCCCCGGACATCCCGGATAATGGGATACTTCTCTTTCAATTCCCGGAGCTTGCCAATAAAATACTCCCCATTCTCCTTGGCCTTTTGGGGTAGGTCGTTATTGATGATTACCTCCAAAGCTGCAATGCCTGCAGATGTGGCCATGGCATTGCCACCGAAGGTGGAGGTATGAAGGAGGCACTTCTCCACAGACCCGTATGCCTTATTCCACAGCTCCTCTGTGGTTATATAGGCACCGATGGGCATCACACCACCGCCTAGGGATTTTGCTACACACATCACATCAGGCTCCACACCCTCTTTTTCACATGCGAACATGTAGCCGGTGCGGCCAAAGCCTGTCTGAATCTCATCCACAATCAGATACGTATTGTATTTATCGCATAGCTCCCGGACGCCCCTCATATAACCATCGCTGGGGATAATAATCCCACCCTCGCCCTGAATGGGCTCGAGGATCACAGCTGCAGCCCCACCTAGCTTCAGTGCCTCCTCAAGGGCCTCTAGATCATCGTAGGGGACACTGGAAAAATTGTGGAGTAGCGGCGCGAAGGGTTTCTGATACTTCTCTCTGCCTGTGACAGATAAGGCGCCGAAGCTTTTGCCATGGAAGGCACCCTTGCAATAGATCACAGGCTCTTTGCCTGTGGCGATTCTAACCAGCTTCAGTGCACCCTCTACAGCTTCCGCACCACTATTACAGAAGAAGCTATGCTTGAGCCCCCCTGGCGTCACCTGGGCTAAATTATGGGCCAGGACTGCAGGCAGGGGACTGAGCGCTGCCTGAAGAAGATTGGGTTTGCCGAAAGTTTGGGTCATGGCTTGGAAAACCTTGGGATGATTGTGCCCAATGTTCATGGCGCCGTAGGCACCTAAAAAGTCCAGGTACTCATTCCCCTCATCATCCCAAACCCGAGTACCTTCAGCCCTTACAAAACTGCGGGTGAAATCAATCAGCCCCATGAGCTGCACTAGGGCCGAGTTCAAATACTCCTTGTGATATTTGACAATATCCTCCCGGGACATAGAGAGGGCATCATCAAGACTCATCAACTCTGCCATCCATCTTCCCCCTATTCTTTAGCTAGCCTTCCTCGGAGGAGGGAGGC
>ENA-UOOK01000823-UOOK01000823.1-fermentation-metagenome-genome-assembly--contig:-NODE-823-length-41520-cov-10.411118_pt1 | contig 41520 bp, 35 predicted proteins | sample MGYA00245777_ERZ724023 | MGnify/ENA primary metagenome ERZ724023 (study PRJEB28704, sample SAMN03018312) | fermentation metagenome | biome: anthropogenic terrestrial biome; feature: soil; material...
CCGGAAACTGTAACCCTGAAACATCATATAAGATACGCAATACAGCTATCATTTCAACTTCATGATCATTATGATATAAATGGTTTAAGGTAGCCGAAATTCTTTCCAGAGACAATATTGCAATGCTTAGTCCTCAAGTATACACTCCGCTAACAAATTCCCTACATTAGACCCTAGTTTTTCTTGCAGATCTATAATATCTTCACAAAAACTTTTCTCATTAGCAATTGCTGTCCGAATATATGGAATAAAACGATCAACATTGATATTCTCTTTTCGATACCCTTCAAATACTTCAGATAAAACCTTCTCCAAGAATCGTTTTCTACCTGTTTTTTGATTAGACACCAATTCATCATGACTGTAATCAAAAACCTTTTCCGAATGAAGCAATAGCCAAAATTCAAAAGTAGGATTGGTAACAAATAAACGAATTTTCTTTTCTTTGCACTTTTCTATTATTTGTAGATACTGCTCTGGTTTTACATTGCCTTTGTCCCTATCAATAATCAAGCAAATATGGTCCCAGTCTTTTATGTACAATATCTGTTGCTCTTCAATATACTCAACTATCTTATCGATTTGTTTAGTCAAATCCAGCTTGTCTTCTATGTATTTTGCTAGTTCAGTAATAATATAATTCTTGTCTGTAATTTTATCCTCAAGCGTTAAATGGCAATTCTCCTCAAGGCAGCATCGCATATCCTCTTCTAATGATTTTAAAGTGTAAACGCCTTTATTATTAATAAAACCATTTTCTGAGCAATAGTCAATTATCTTATCAATAAGCATCTTTACAGAATCATAATTTTCTATGTGTTCTTCGATAAGACTTAGTATTCTTTTTGGGTGGCTGTGTGATTCCTGTTGAATGCTTCTAAGAACCGGCAGAAGGTCAATGATTGGATCTATTCCAATCATTGACCTGTTATCAATAACTCCTTGAAAATACTGCACTTCAGTAGCTTGACCTTCATATGCAAGAATGTATTTCCTTTTTTCATTTTGCGTCTTTTCAAAATGTGCTGTTCTCTCCCCAAATTTTCTTGGAATTCTCACAATTAATCATCCTCCTTAATAGGGAAGATAGTACTAAATATGGGTACTCCTCCATACCGACCTTCCAAATACGCTTTATCCACCTTTTTATCAAATCTTACATTGTACTCATCAAGAGAATAAAGCTCTGTTTCTCCAGACGTAAGTTTATTGGCAATCCATATTTCATCCTGGCGTAATAATCCAAAGTCTAGCAGTCTTGATTCATGGGTTGTGATAACCAACTGAATATTTCTCTTCTGTGCAGCAACTAAAAATTCCTGAATAAATTTATAAGTTAGCTGTGGATGTAAGCTTCTATCTATTTCATCAATAATATATATTTTATCCTCTCCTGTAAAAAGAATTTCGACCAAATCCAAAATTCTCCTTGTACCATCTGATTCTTCAGAGAATTCAAAAACGGCATCATTTCCATGATTAAAAACTATTGTAGTAACTTCTACTTTATCGTTTTTATCTAAAGAAATAACGTAGTACATATCATTTATCCGTACAGACATGGAAGATGTTTTTTTATCTTTTATCTTTTCAGTTTTCCATTCTTTAATATCTTCCTCTAATCTTTCATAAATCACTTTTGACAATTGCTGCTGAAGCTGTATCAAAGATGACTTTCTTTCATCGTAGTTGGTTATTCCTGTTCCTAAACTTCTAATTACCCTGCATACTTCTTCTTTGTTTTTCGCGTCTCTGAAATAGGAATAATCGGAAATTGGTCTATTTGGATAATTTACATCCAGTTTTTCTATAAACCAATCAAACACTTCCTTAAATACGAATAACTCACTCTCATCTTTATACAATTCAACTTTTGCCCTGTTCATTTCATTTAAAAAGAGTATTTCTGTATTGTTTTTGCTATCATCAGAATAAACATTAAATTTATTTCTTAATGTTTGTGAGGTAACTTTTAAATCAGATTGAAATTTGCCATTTAAAACATCTCTACTAAAAATGGTCTTGTCATTGCCGGATGGACTTAACTGAACTAACCACTCAGATACTATTTGGCTCTTTTCCAAAAAAATCTCGAAGCCATATGCATAGTTATTATTATTTAATAGTATTTCAAACTCAAAATATGAGGGTTTGTTGGCATAGCTAGCATCAATTTTGAAATATGAAGCTTGGCCTTTGTTAGGAACACCCAGAACAATAGCTGTTTGAGCATATTTGAAGCTGGAAATCAGATTGGATTTACCTGACGCATTTGCTCCAAAAACAGCTGCGAACTTTAAAAGCTTTAACTTATCAGTATTAAGTACCCGCTCAGATTTACTCTTTGGCTTTCCTTTTATCATAGAGAATTCTTGCACTTCCTTAAAAGACAAAAAGTTCCCAACACTAAATCTTACTAACATATATATCACCTCATTATCATTGTATGTGAAAATTTCACTTTTGTAAATATTATAATCAAATTTTATTTGAAATATTCAAAAATTAAGTGAAATTTTCACTTTTAAATTATGAGGGTGAGAGATCCTTGATAATTGTGCATACCATTGTATCCATTCACTTTTATACATACTTGATAAATTTCATTAGTATAAAAGTGAAGTTATAAATATATCCGCGAGAAATAAGATTTCTTTTGTCCTATTTATGTTTTTTACTCTCAGCAGGTTGAAAGACTAAGTCCTGCATACAATCCTCCATATCCAGCAGGAATGAGAATAGAAAGTATTGCCTTGCCTCAGGGTGTTCTGCTATCAGTTGAACATCTTCCGGAAACTGTAACCCTGAAACATCATATAAGATACGCAATACAGCTATCATTTCGACTTCATGATCATTATGATATAAATGGTTTAAGGTAGCCGAAATTCTTTCCATAGCTTCAGCGTCATTGTCAATAAAAGTCCATATAGCTTCAACAAGTGGGGCAGTCACTGCTCCGGATATCAGGTTGATTTTATTCCTGCATATTTCCCCGGATGAAAGTAAAATACCTTTATCATAGCTTATACCCCTCCGAGAGTTCGAATCTCTCTCTCTCCGCCAAAATTAAGGGCTACAAGGTTTATCCTGTAGCCCTTTGTTGTGCCCTGAATTGCTACGTGGTTCCAATATGGTTTCCAACAGTGATTTTTTTACGCTTGTATATATTATTTATTATCCATTTAGGAAATCAGTAGGGAATCCTCCATATTTCAATGGGGAAATGAATCTTTATATCGTTACATCTTCTAGACAAAATGTTCCTAAGCAACCCTTGTATCCGAACGTCAGTTCTTATATAATGTATTCATGGGATCGGTTTAACTATCGAACCTTGATAACTGAATTAGCGGGTTGCAATAAGTAAACCTTTGTTGGAATGTTACTTATTGTCTGTTGACTTATTGTATTCATTTGCTATTCTGTATTAAAAGAGGTGTTTGTATGGATGCTTTAAAAGTTTTTGCTGCTAATCTTAAAAAATACAGGAAAGAACGTGGGTTATCCCAGGAAGCGTTCCCAGAAAAGGTTGGGTTACACCGAACTTATATTAGTGCTTTGGAAAGAGAAAAGCGAAATATATCAATTGATAATATCCAGAAAATTGCAGATGCCTTAGAAATCGATACATATAAGCTATTTATAGATGAGCCAACAAAAGAAATTTTAAAATCAGCGGAAGGAAGTGATTGTGTAAATGTCAAAAATTCGAAGCATAATTGAAGCGTTAGGCTTTTCACATTCTAACTCCTTATATTATAATTCAGATGATTTGGCTGATACATTTAAATGTAACTACTCAACCTATAAAATAATCAAGGAGCTTAACCCTATAGCATTCTATTGTGTCAATAGAATGCCGTTTATTGTTTTCTTTGAGTCTTCTGAAAAGCAAGTTCCTGCTGCACTGATTAAAAGAGTTTGGAATGCCCAAATTCCAATAATGATTATATGTTTTGAGAACCGTATTGAAATATATAATGGATGTTCAATCGATGAAAAAAATAAATTAATACTATTAGAAAAACTTGATTTGGATCAACTAGCTGAAGCCTCTTTGTTTTCATATTGGAATATATCCAGCGCATCATTCTGGACCCGATATGAAAAAAAGCTTACTGCGCCTAAGCTAGATACGATAATGCTAGATAATATAAAAGATGCAACCAATCACCTCAAGAAGGCGGAATGCGCTCCATTTGCAGTTAGGCTTGTATTAAGGTTAATATTTATTCGGTATCTGATTGACCGTGGCGTTGATTTAAATTACAAAAAGATTTGTGGAAACGTTAATCAATCTCAGCAATGTTTACTTAATATTATGGAGTCAAAGGATGATCTCTATGACTTGTTTTCGCATCTAAAAAGTCAATTCAATGGAAATTTATTTGAGATGTACCAAAAAGAAGGAGAAACTGAAGCGGCTTTATTAGATGATTTATCCTTAAAAACACTATACGATTTAATGGCAGGGAACCTAGTTTTATCATCAGGGCAACTTTCTCTATTCCCACTGTATGATTTTAACATTATTCCTGTTGAGTTGATTAGTAGTATATATGAACGTTTTCTAGGAGATGAGAAGCAGCAAAAAGATAAAGCTTTTTATACACCTCCCTACTTGGTAGATTATCTTTTGCATCAAACAGTTAGCCCATTTATGGAAAAAAATAATCAGTGCAGAATTCTTGACCCGGCGTGTGGTTCGGGTATATTTCTTGTGGAATCTGCAAGAAAACTGATTGAAACAAATATATTACAGAATTCTTCTGATATTAGTGATAATAAACTAATCAATATCGTAGTGGATAACCTTTGGGGTATTGATAAAAACCCTGAAGCTATTGATGTTGCTGCTTTTTCCATTTATCTTACTCTTCTCGATTATAAAGATCCTAAAACTTTGAAAAACTTTAAGCTTCCAATGCTGAAAGACAGGAATTTATTTGCCTGTGATTTTTTCTCTGAAGAGGTTGATAATATTTTTAGTGGCAAGCATTTTGATTTTATTATTGGCAATCCTCCTTGGGGAAAGGTGGGCGGCTCACATATTGAGTATTGTCAGCAACGCAACCTACCTGTACAAAACGAAGAAATTTCACGCAGCTTTATTCTCCGCACAAAGGACTTTACAGATGAAGATACATGCTGTTGCTTAATTGTGACCTCAAAATTATTTTATAATATGAAGTCACCAGCAGTAAACTTTCGTCATTGGTTATTAGAAAAAACAAAAGTAGATAAGTATATTGAATTAGCTGCTGTTCGAGAATTAATTTTTACTAAGGCTCGTGGGTCTGCAGGAGTTATTATTTATCGTTTTACTGATAATAATGAACAGAGCCAAAAAAATGAAATGTGCCACTTAACGTTAAAACCGAATATTTTCTTCAAACTATTTAACATAATTGTAATTGAAAAAAATGATTATAAGTATATTAGACAAACACTTTTGCTTGAAAATGATTGGGCTTGGAAAACTCTTGTTTTTGGTCATACACATGATTTTTATACAATCAAGCATTTGCGTAACAAATATCCTTCAGTTATGCAAGTTATTAAAAAGCAAAAATTCCCATACGGTACAGGTATACGTGTTGCTGATGGTGATAAGCAGGATGCTAGGCATTTGATTGGTCGTTGGCTTATTGATGCTGAGAAAGGAATCAAGGCATTTGACGTCATAAAGCAATATGGACACATATTCCAAAAAGTTAAAATTCATCGTGCAAAAGCTGATAAGCAGCATCTATTCTCTTCACCTTATGCGCTTATCAAAAAGGGATTTGATACACAGACATATAAGTTTCGAGCTGCTTATTCTGAAGAAGACTTCATATATACTGATGCAATAACTGGGATATGTGGAAAAAACGAAGACAAACAAGCTTTGTTATCCTTCGTCGGCTTGTTTAACTCGTCATTTTACTCATATTTAAACTTAATGTTAGGTTCTTCTTCAGGGATTGAACGGGAGCAAGGTTTCCCTACAGAGATATTCAAGTATCCTGCTATTATAGATGAACAAATTGCAGAATTAGTTGAGAGGATTCAAGAAGAATTAAAAATAGAAAGAGAAGATTTTTTTAGTAAATCATCAAAAAGCGAGAGTATAATGCAAGAACTTGATTTGTTAATTCTTGATAAATATGGATTATCCAAGGATTTATTTGTTGACTATGCTTTAAACGTACAAATACCTTTGCTTGCATGCAATAAATTAACTTGGAAAAAGACAACTTCCCAACAGCTCCGTGATTATGCTAGTATTTTTGCTAATTACTTCTCTACTATTTTTAAAAATAATGAAAAACATGTTTTTATAAAAATCTATACTAATGTTGCTTACCACTATTGTGCAGTTGAATTTGAATTTCAAAGTGAAAGGCCTATAGAACAGGTAATTGAATTAGAAGGAGATCAAAATTCACAGCTAAAACTTATAAGCAAATTTATGTTAAACGAGGTCAATGATCTTTTCTACCAGATGAAAGATGTTATTAGCTTTAGTGAGAGCTCCTTTTTCATTCTCAAAACAGATGAATACAGGAACTGGCATCCGGCAATGGCGAAATTGGATTTAGCTGATGTGCTAGATTCGATTTTGTCAAGAAATGAGGTGGACCAGTAATGAATGGTTTTAAAAATGTCTCATTAAATAATACAATAGCTTCAAGCATTCTAAATCATATTGTCTCTAAAGTTTTGGCATGTTTTGATAAAATGATTGAAGATTATTCAAATCATTCCATTAAGATCTCAAATAATGAAACCACTATTCGGGATCACTTATTCTGCAATTACCTTAACAATGATGAAATAATGCGGAACATGGATTTTGATAATTTTAGATTTTTGGCTGAAACACCCGAAAATTATATTGATAGCAAACCACAGGGTCGAACAGATTTGCAGGTTTTTAACATTAATGAGTTTAGCCACAGAAACAGGTATTTCATAATTGAGTGTAAACGAATTGATGGGAATCTGACTTTAAATCGAGAATACATTGATGAAGGAATTCGACGATTTGTAGGAGAATCACTTAAATATAAATCATATTATAAGATGAACTGTATGTTGGGTTTCGTAGTCAGGCGTATTGACGTAGAAAACAATGTTGAAAAAATTAACAGCCTTTTATAAACTGAGTATACAGACATCCATGTTCAGGATTATTTACAGACTGGAATAGTTCCTAGTACATATATTTCTTCACACAATCTCAAAGAAAATGAACTTATTGTATTGACACATGCTTTTGCCAACTGTTCATCTGTGATAGCTAATGCTACTGTGGAACGTGACAAATAGAAGCGGAGCTCCTTATCGAGCCCGGCAAGACTCACTTCCTCAACATCGGCAACATTAGTGTTTTCCTCACGGCTTGTGTAATCACGGATTATTCGCCGAGCTAATGCCACATCCAAGGGGACATCAATATATACGGCGAGATTAATATACTGCCCGACAAGTCGGTTTCCATAACCGAACGGATAATCAAGAACAATATAATCCAATTGTTCATTCAAAAGTCGTTCAACATCGGCGGCAACCGGCTTGGTGTGCCATTCATCGCCGTTTGAATCTTCCGACCAGTCGTTTATGTCGCGGTTAAGATAAACACTATCGCCATAATCGTCAAAGCTGATCACGGCGGCATTCACCAGTTGCGATCTTAATGCGTTTGTGACAGCTGTTTTGCCGCTGCCAGATAAGCCGGAAATGCTTATAACAAAAGGCCTTTTCATAGTTTTCTCGCTTTCTCCGTAACCTCACGAATAAATGCAGTTTTTGCGTTGGTATAGCCATCCCTGTCATGTTCAAAACCCTTACGCAGCTTTGTTTTAAGCACGGCATATTCAGCAAGTTTCCTTCTCTTGTTTTATTTGATGATATTCTAACGGTTCCGGCATATCATCACGAAATGGATTGAGTTCTATAACGTAATATTTTATATCATGCCACGAACCGAGCTTATAGCCAATATTCGGTAACGTTGATACTAATGAAAATCCCATTTTTTGGTGAAAAATCTCACTTTCTTCATTCGGACAGCCAAGAACCGCAAACGCCTTTACAAATCCCTGCTGTTTCAAAGCATGAAGAAGATTTGCATATAACAATTTGCCTACACCTCTTTGCGTACAACCATTCTTTGCATAAATTGAAGTCTCACATACCCACTGATATGCTTTACGTTCCCTAAACTTATGTGCGTAAGCGAAACCGATTATTTCGCCATTATCCTCGCAAACAAAGAAAGGAAATTTATCTGAAATATCAACTATTCTCTCTGCAAACTCCTCGGCAGACGGTGCGACAAGCTCAAATGAATAAGGAAAATTATCTACATAATATTTATAGATGTCAGATAGTGCATCGGCATCGTTGATATTTACTTCACGAATAATCATATTCATCGACCCCCTTCATCTTCTCTCAACATCCTCAAATACTCTCGGATTCGAGCTTCCTCGTTCTGCCGATAATTGAAGCCAAAATGCGCTGCTACCGTGACTGCGAGAGCATGGAACAAGTCGCACATCGCATCGATTGATGCCCATATGCTGGCATAGCCGCTACCGGAATAGGTGGTGGCGTATTGCGAATATAGCTCAGGTGAGAGATATTTTTTAAAATACTTGCCGTTCTTGCCTGTAGAAATATCAAATCCGTGCCGTGTGCCGATGTACCAATTAATCATATCGTGTAATTCAGCCCGAACCCAGCTATTAAGCATATGCATGACATATATGCTGTATATAAGGATTTACATCCCCAGCTTTTAGCAAGCTTTTTCATATTATAAGCATGGATAAAAGATTCAGGTTTATCTAATCTATCTGTTATCCAGTCAATAAAGCTCCTCATTGCTCATTAATTCTTGTCCCTGATTTTCCATAAAGCCATAGGATGATTTTTGATCCTATCTACAATATTAGAATCATCAAACAACAACCCCGGCAAATACTCTTTACTCTTGAACCGCTGCAAAAATTCCTGTTCATCGGCATTAAGCATGATCAACCTGTTAATAAAGTCTTTAACACGGGTTCGGGATACATCAAGGTCAAAGTGTTCATTTCGACGCAGCATAGGGAGTAATGTCTGCTTGATTTTGCTCCAGGTTAAACGGTCAATTTCTGACAAATCAAAAGATATCTCAAACTCCTTGCTACTCCCAACTGCGAAGTAAAAAAGGAAACACTTTTTAAGCATTGGCAATTCGCTTTCATCAAAAGTACCGAAATAAACCATGTTGTCTATATCATATAAATCCCTTGCTGCTGTCCTGCCAACAAGAGCATTGATTTTTGTGCCAAATAACTCCAATGGGGATAGTACCCTTATGGAAAAGCTTTTCTCCAACAAATCAGTCTGAATAGGCATTTCAGCAATTGGTAGAATATGCGCACGCATTGAATAGTTTATTTCTACTTTGAGATTGTCCCTGTTTCCGGCTGAATTTATATACCAGAAAACCCATGAATCAAGAGAATGAGGGTTCTTGCCCTTCTCAAGATTTAAAGCATAACCCTGTGTCTGCAAAAATGTTATTAAATCTTCATTGATTCTCTTACGGTACTCCAACATCTCTTCCCTTGTCACAACCATGCAAAAATCCAGGTCAAGATCAACAGAAAGCCTTGGCATATTGAATACTGTAAGATTAATTGCTGTACCGCCTTTTAAGGCAAGACAATCCCTGTGTAGAGGGTTCTTATTGATGTATTCGAGAATATCAGCCAGCCGGTATACTTTTTCAAGACTGTCTCTTATAAAGCCTGTCTCACGAGTTCTTTTATCAAAATAGCTTTTATCGTATTTATACAAGTTCGTCACTCCCCTGTTCCATGAAAGTCATCAGATTTTCAGGCACAAAAAGTCGCCACTCTGAATTATAAATCAAATCTTTTTCGTCCTTATCCGTCAGATAACGCTTACTTTTTACTATGTTTTTATGACAAAAGTCAAAAAAGCTATAGGGCAATTTGAGCTCATCCTGAAAATGTTTCAGGAGAAATCCCGCTTTCTGATACAAAAACTGAATATTATACAACTTTAAATATTGGATCATCTTTTCGCTGTCAAGAAATGTAATCAGGCGTAAGCACTGCAAAAGCTCCTCAATACCTCCTGCCTTACCCAAATCTTTTATACAGTCAATTACAGTTCTCTCCAGGTTGGTAACTCTTACACCACGGTTCGTATTGTAAGTTACTACGCCATCTTCAAATTTCGAAGCTACGTACCGGTATGTTATTCCGTCATATTTAAAAGGCTTGAATACAGAACCAGATGAAACATATATTTCAAAAAACAACTGATGTCCTACGCCATGAAACTCTAATGCACTGTGGTGAGATACATATGCATCCTTTGTTATACTACTTCCAATTTTGAACTTATCTGCGACAGGTATTCTGTTTTCAATATCATTGCAAACATAGAGATTTTTCTTGATGCTTTTAACTAAGCCATTTTTTAAGAGTGCTCTTACTGCTGAAGTTGCGCTGTTTCTATTTCCATAAATAGTGTCCACATCATTTATAGTAAACACTCCAAGTCGTAATAATTTTTCATAAGTTTTCAAGTTTATCACCTCTTGGTTTAATTTTAATATAATTATGTTTAAATTTCAATATTTATAATCAAAATTTAAACCAAAATTATACTTTTTGGTTTAAACTCTCGCCCATCATGTGCTAATTTAAACACTATATCAATAAAAATAAACCTATAATCTCTGAGTCCCTCTTCACAAGGTCGACTATGCATATTACCGTATCAACCGCGGGATTTCCCCTAGTCCCCTTCCAGACATAAATACCACCTCCATCCATTGAAGTAGTGCCTTTTAAATAACCATAATCGACCTGATATACTATATCAGGATATCTTGGATGTCAGCTCCCTTTAGGACGGTCTATCACCATCTCTGATTCTGCAACAAGCTTGTCTAAGGCTTGCCAAAACCCTACTGCATTTTGTTTTGAGCCCAATATTTCATTTTGACAAGACGATTTTACCCTGTTAAGGTATTCCATCATATTTGTTTCTTCAAAGACCCGCATGGACCTCTATATGCCTATCCGTGAAAAAACAAATTCTCAAGAGGTTCAAAAGCGTCCACTAACTTTTGATGAGCCAACTTTTACAAATAAGGATTCCTTTACTATTATTGGACTAAAATGCGATGCAACACCCCAAGATAATGCTTCCAATTTTACTGTTTTTAAGCTTTGGGACTGCTTTAACAAAAAAGAGAATAGAAAAATACGCGATATTGAAGATACGTCAGGAAGCTATGGAGTTTTTCTTCCCTTTCCCAAGCACGAAGGTAGTTATAGTTATGTCTGTGGATTCAATACTAAAGATTATGCCATTATTCCGGAAGGAATGGTATCCCATTTACAAACAAGAACCAAATATGCAGTATTTACATACAAAAGCCCTACCGAAAACACATTTGACTTGTCTGGAATACCAGCATTATATTGGCATATCTTCGGCACATGGATACCGGCATCTGAATATAAATATAATGACCGCTCATTCGTTTTTGAATATTATCAACGCTCAAGAACAATGCTCCCATTCGCAGAAATTGATATTTATGTTCTTATAATAGAGAAGTAACCTGTCAAAAAGGGGCGTTCCAGAAATATATTCAGGAATGCCCTTTTTCAAATAACACAACATCTTAATCTGCAGTTTTTTGTATTGATATGCCCTTCAGAGTCTTTTGTATTATTAATGTTTCATCTATAGCCTTTTTTATCTTTTGATAACAGGTATCCATATCTCGCAACGGTAATTCTCATCATCAGCAGCTCCGGGAGGATAAACCTCCATATCAAACTCACCTGCGCGATCATAACCGGTTGTCGGAAACCATTCTGAATATATCCTTTTGTTCAGGTTCTGAATTGCGTTAGGCATGGGTCCCACAAATTCGAATATCGCCCAGGTGACAGCGGGTATATCTTTTTCGGTGTGCCACCACGGAGCGTGAGGGTAATTGTTGTTGCTTCGTACGGTGTTGTACCAAAACTTGCCATCAAAATCCTTGCTGCTTGCCAAATGACTCAGTATGCCTTGAATAATTGGGTGGGTGTTGTCGGTAAAATCAATCTCACGCAAGATTTCCGTTGCCGTCCATGTCTGAATAGGCGAAGAGTTTGGATTCCAAACGTCCGGCTCCAGTGCGTGACCAAAGCCACCGTCCTCGTTTTGGTAAGCGGCGAGAGCGGTCAGCACAGCTTCTTTCGATCCACCTTCAAAGTGATATCGCCACCGTGCTAAGTCGAGCGGACGGGCGTTTCGGTAAATGAAAGTGTGGGCTTTTTTAAACGTTTGGTTCATTTTGTAGCCTCCAATCTATCTAAGAGTCGTATTACTCTTGAAGTGCAATCCCGCTTTCTGATTCTAGAGGCTTTGCTAACATCGGGAGATATTTAAAACCCAATTAATAATCCAACAGGGGTTATATGCGGAAGGCCTTATCAAACAGAATAGTAATTCCATTGGTCAGAGCGGATTCAAATGAATGAGGCGGTTGAAAAGTCGCTTTTTGCTATTAATTTATCTCCTATAATACCCCTATATAATCTATTTTTCACAAGGAATCGTGCAAAATGGTTTGATTACGCTAATCTATGATAATCTATTGATAAGTTTCCCAAAACGGACTGGGTTGAGAATACAAAAATTTCCTATCAAGCCGGTATCCCCTTGTTGGAGGGGTTAAAGTCTATCCCAGAAGCTCAACTGCTCACAACAAATACTAATATCGTTATCCTCGCCGTATACTATCTTAAGAAAGTTCTCTTTACTTTCTAAAGCTTTCTCAAGTAACCCATTTTTCTTTAATGATACATAAACAGCAGCAGATCTAGCTTGGCAATTAATTGATTTCTCAGGGTTAAAAACAATATCTGTAAATGCATTAAAATTCATCAGTTCGTTTGATAGATTAATATGTGTACTCAGGGTATTGATATAAAGCCAACTATAGAAAAAAGTTGCAGGACTTAATTCAAATCTTCTCCCGAAAAAATCAAAATATAGTAACCTACCACTTGATTTTAGTCTTGTATCTTTTTTCGCCTCTTTTGAATTCATTTCTAAAATATCTCTGTATGGTCCACCATTTTCAAAAACTTTACTTGATTGAAATGCAGACTCTACTGAATAACTTTTTTTCCTTTTAGTCTGTATTACTAAATTAAATGCGCTAAGCTGCACACCTAAAGGATCTTCTGATTTGCTAGATATTTCAAGCACCCTGCTGCTAGGGTGGTCTTCTAAAAATGCTTCATGTAAACTATTTATAGACTTTTTCTTCTGCTTTTCAGAAAATCCATTGAAAAACGTAAATTCCGTATTAACTTCATTATAAAAAGGAACCACATTTGCGATCATAAATACTGGTCTTTTAGCCAATGTATCACCTCCAGAATTCCCAATCTTTTCTATAGCTAAAAGCGCTACGATCAACTTTAGCATTAATACTCGGTGGTATTACAGCTTTATATTCATTTAATGTTTCGTAATCATCGAAAAAAATACTATGAAAATAAGATGTCGGTATTTTATCAAATACTAATATTTCTGCTTGTGGATTTGTAGGATACCAACTATCAATACCTAATTTTTTTCTTGATGGTCCGTCACAAAGTTCATCAAACATTTTTTCAAATGCTCTTTTATCCATACGGTCTTCAAGTGGAATATTATATACTTTAGCACTCCCTGCATTATCATGACAAAAAACACAATCTAAATCACAAATGAGACTCGCTCGCAATTCCAAAACTGCCCATTTTACGCTCGTATTCTCCTGCCTTAATTTATAAAACATTTTATAATTAGGAAACTCTACTGATAGGCAAATTGCATCTTCACAACCATCATATCTATATTGGTCATTAGTTTGCACATCTATACCTTTTGCTTCCAAAGCATACCTTGACAGCAGTCAATATTTCTTTCCTCCAATATCTTCCTCATAACTATACACCCACCTGATTTGTTGGATTTAATATTAAATCTATATCTGAATTATATAAAAATCGCAGTTATAAATATAAAGCTTAAGCTAATTGCCCATATTGACAGCCTTTATCGCTTAAGAGGATATGCATAGCTTCCACATTCGCACATTAACGCAACTGGGTTCTCACCGGTATATGTTGCTGAAATTGTAGTCTTACTATAAAAGTTGTTTTTATTTTATCTTGGATAGCCTATTCAGACTTATTCTATGCCTCCTCATGTAAGCGAACAACTTAAGTTAATGCTGCTTATAAGTTTATTTCCATTATACCACATTTTATTGGAAAATCCTACATACCCATTTTACACATTATAGTCGGTAATCTTTCTCCATGCAGCACAAGGCCTTTGAATGAAAAGCTTATTTTCGGTGGCCTTAATCACATATTGATCCAACGGAACATGAAGATAATATAAACTCTAACTATATCCTTATTTGCATAATGTTCCTGTCGCCGTGTATTTGTATTAAGCATATCGAGGGCGTAGTATAATTCTACGTTCCATTTATACCACAATATGGGCCTGCTATACCCGTTGATAAAGTACTAATCATATCTCATAATCCAGCAAAAATAAACATTTGGACTACTTATTGCTGATGTTTCTTTTGCTTACTACATGAGTAAATTTCGAATTCTCATAGCATTTTGATCATAGGATCGATAATACAATTTCCTCAAGAGTGAACTCTTGCAACAAGGGTAAATTCTTTTTAGATAAGTTCAATCCGTACTCCGGCTTACTTTTTAAACCTTCGTAATCCTTATCGCAAAGGAGTGGATTTGGTGTTTTCCATGCCATTGCAGGGATTAGGTATGTATCAGGCAGTTTCCCATCTTCAAACAGTAATAATGCAAGATAGATATTAGCATCTTCGATATTCCACTTTTCCTTCTGCATAAAAACATAATTGGTTTGACGTACCGATTTAACTTGGATTTCAATATATCTTCCCGATTTAGTTTTTGCAATGAAATCAATCCCATGGTCATCCACCTCTGAAGTATAAACCTCTAAACCGTAAGAGGCGAATTCCATTTTCGCGTAATAGTCAGCATATCTACCAAGTTGTAAGCTATTTAACTTAGACCAGTTTAAGTTAGGCATCAATATACCTCCCAATCAATAATTGACGGTACCATTTCGTTAGTTATTTGTATTTATATTTAAGAATTAAATTTCAAATATCTTGTTTCCTCAGATTTCATTTACATCTATGGTCATCTCTGGATATTTACTTACAATTTCATAATCTCTTTGTTTGAGATAGTTTTCCACGCTATGCATCTCTTCATTAATATATTCATCTGTTTTATCCAAAGCAATTTTGCACAAAGACTTCATTATTTTCAGAGTTTCGTCATAATGAAATTTACCCTGCATTTCAGGATATGCAATTCCTACTATACATTTCTGATCTTTATTTAAAACCATACCTAGTTTTGCATTAAGAAAATCCTGTTCATCATGCGCTATATATTTATCACGTATTCTCTTTAATTTTCTATAGCATTCCATTGGTTCACCTGGTATATTTTTGTATGCTTTGTTTAATGGTAGCTGGGACCTACCTCCACCGGAATTATTAAAGCATTTTATATATAAAATTAAAGCAATTCTGAACATTCCTTCTTTAATAGTCCTATCATATGTATGAAGTGATATATCTGTATACTTTATAGCATTTAGTAAGTCTATTTTTATCAAACTATATGAATAAAGCCTTTCAAACCTTTTCTCTCTTGGAACTTCAACATATTTTGTTGCAAAAGGAAGTCCAGTAATATATATTTTTCTTGTTTCTTTCTCCAAATAATATTGATAATTATATACCAAACAAAATCCTCCATTCCTTATTTTTGAATTAACTCTTGGTGAAGAGCAGTCTTAATTCATTCTCCCTCATATACTATTCTAAATGTAAACGAGCTAAAAAGTAAATAATTCTGCAGCTATAGGCTATGTAATATGTTCTACATCCAAAACTTTATGTCTGTTCCAGCAAGCACTCAATTTCAAAAAATTTTTATGAAAGAAAGTACAATACAATATTAAAATCAAAAACTTTGTGTGAAATCCATGATGTGAAAAAATTATTGGTTGAGGCCGCCAATCAATGAGGTTAACTGACATACTACGACAGACAGCATTTCTATACTTTTACCTCATATATTAAATTAATTATTTAAGAATATTGTATCTTTTCCTTCTTTTCTCAAATGCTTTTCTTCCACCTTCTAAGATCTTACACACAGAATCATTTATTGTGCTATTCTCTAATGATCCAGATATGTACGAAAGCTTTTCATTATCGTTATTCGCTACTATTACCTGCTCTGCATCACAATTTACTACCAAATTAGCATTATGAGTAACAATTATAACTTGTCTGAATTGTTTTATTTTCTTAATGATATCAATTAACTCTTTAGTTATGAACTCATTATCCAAGTCATCCTCAGGTTGATCAAAAATTAACGGCTGAGAGAATGCAAACGTTGCTAATTGCATGCATAAATACACAGTACCTCTTTGGCCTACAGAAAGCTTATTCAAAGGTTTGCCGTTATAGGTAATTGTAGGCTCAACAAATAAGTATTGACTTCTTTCCTTAAGGCCAAAAAACAGTTTCTCAATTTCACCGGAGACTTTTACAGACTCCTCACCTGTTCTATATTTTTCTAAATTATTTATTATAAAACTTACAAAAGAATTAATATCTAAAATATTAAAGTCTTCTGCGATTCTTTCTTCCTGAGTTTTATCTTTAGTTTTTTTAAAACAATTGAGATTTAGGTATCCTCTTAAACAATCACTAAATATTTTTTTATTGAAAACCACCTCTCCCTTGATTTCGATACTTCTATCTTTAAATATCTGATTTATTAACTCTTTATGCTGTTGGTTCTCAAATTTATCAATTATTGAATTCCAACTTTCATCAATTTTGTTTGCTTGTCTTAAATACTCTGATTTAATTTTATCTCCAAGTCTATTTCTATCAGCAATACATTCCGATAACTCTTTTTCTTTTGTAGAAATTTCTTTAAGCCTTTGCTCGGAAAACGCGATTTTAGTTTTATAGGAATCGGCATTCTTTAGTAATGTAGATAAATCACCACTAAATACAGATTTGAACTCATCTTTAATTCTCTCATTCTGCTGATATATATCCGTTCTCTCTTTTATCAAATTATCTGTATATAAATTAATTTCGTCCTTTTGTGTTCCAAAATTTATTGGTGTAATCAAATATCTACCATTTATATCATTTATCAGCTGGTTTATATCTTTTTCCCTAGAAATCAATAGCTCTCTTATTTCAATAAGTTTCTGCATATATGTTTCATTATTTCTTAATATTTCTATATTAGTAGTATATCTATCAAGCTTCTCCCGGTTCTCCTTTGTTGTTATACTCTCAAGTAATTTTTCATTATATCGTTTTTGTTCTTCATTATATTCTCTGTTATTGATAGCATTACCCGATTCATCTTCGCGTTTGAACCATTTTTCGATTTCAACAACTTTCTTATTGGACTCATCAATTTCATTTTGTACGCGCAGATCAAACGACAAATCTTGTAATTGCAAAAGTTTCTTTATTTCATGTCCAAGCTTTTTTGAATTCGTCCTTTTTTTTAGTTCTCCTTGAGAAATAAATATAAAATCTAATACATTTTCAGCTTCTGAAGAGTAAATCTCACATTCACTTTCAGGAGCATTGTTTTTACAGTATACTACCTTAAAATTTTCGTTATGAGTAAAGCTATCCCTTTCAGTCTTATCTAACTTTGCAAAACAATTCCCAATATAATTAACAAGTATACTTTTCCCTGAGCCCCTTCCCCCAATAACTGCAATTAGACCTTTATTCAATTTAATAGAATCATTTTTTTTAAAGTAAACCTGGCTGGCTTCATCATTAAAAATAGAGAATTCCTCTATAATGCTAATCTTTGAGAAATATGGTTTGTTGTACTCAAAAGATGGGTTACTTTCCTGTATTCTAACACGCTCTTCCGGCTCATAAAGAAGTTGTTTCAATCCTTCAAAAGTTATATCCGCTTTTATCCAACAATAACGTTTATCAGGATGTTCAAACATTGTATTGAAGTCATGTGCATCTGAACCAAATATGCATGGTTTTATAGATTTGAATTCAGTTATAAAATCCTCTTTACATTCAGAATAACTTCCAAGTCCCCATTTAATTGTTTTGGGGTTTGAGGCATATAGAAGATCTGATTTTTGAATTATTACTTTACGTGTTTGGTGATCTTGTCCATTCCAACTTATTTCACTTAAATCTTCATCAGAAGGTACGCATAGAAGATACTTCCCTTCAAAAATGGATTTTTTGTTTTTAAGTATTCTAACAATCTCACTATCGTCGACAACTGCATTTTTCATACCAATAACAATCTCAGAATCAATAAATCCTGCATGCTCACTTTTAAGTTTCTCTCCTAGTTTTTTAATATTATATATTGTGAGTTTTCTGCTTTCATCTGTATCTTGGGGGTTCCCTTCATATACAAAATTAATCTCATGTAAAAAATTTTCTTCAATATCTTTAATACTGACATCATTTGAGAATAACACATGAAAGTTGATTCTGCTTGTTCCGACAAGTTTATTTAGCCTGAATTCTATGTTAGGAATTAATAATATGTTTTTTACTGAATTTACTTTTTCCTCGTCTTCGTCAAATAGTTCTTTCAATTTAGCATCATTTTGTAAATATTCTGTTTTTATTTTTTTATACCCTTCGATTGTAAAATAATCAGTTATACCTATTGCATATATATCTTTTTCAAGAGCTTTATTGAATAAATTCTTTACATATTCATCAAAATTACAATTAAAGTTATTACACAAATGAGATTCTGGAGAATGAATATGTAGATCCCATCTTCTCCATTCTGAGCCACCACAAAAATTAATCATTTAAGGCTACCTCCTGCAAATTACCAATCAATTATAAATTTATAATTGATTTATTGCTTATATCGAATTTATCTGTCTATTATTGACATAATTAATTGTTAACCCTTAATCCTATAGAACCTACACTGCATAAAAATACTAAATTTTTCTGGCATTTCTTTATGCAAAATATTTCATTTTATGCTTTGGAGAGGAACACTTCCCCATATTTATCCCTTTACAACGATTGGAATATCCAAACTCAATGCTTCTTTTTGATTGTTTTTTTATATTATACCACATTAAGAGCAATTTTGTAGATTATTCTGATATATACACCCACGTCATGCATGAGGAAGAAAAAAGGGCCATTGAGAAGCTGGAAAATGATATCGAAAGCCTTGAAACAGCACCCCCCGAATACATAACCCTTACCTCAAAAAAAATAACCCAATAATAACCCAACGGCGACGATTTTTGATGATAAAAGATGAGGTTAGATGAGATAATGAGAAAAAGGAGAAAGCCCTGAAATACTGTAAAATCAATACTTCAAGGCTTTCGATTTGGAGCCCTCAATCAGAATCGAACTGATGACCTCATCCTTACCATGGATGCGCTCTACCTACTGAGCTATGAGGGCAAATATTTGTTTTTGCTAATTGAAACCCGAAACGAATTTTATTGTAGCACATAGAGTCGCTTTTGTAAAGAGAATGACTAAAAAAGAAATAGTTAAATATTACCACAAGTCAAACGAATCCTAAATCCGAATCCACTTGACTCTACACATGCGTCAGGGTTTATACTGTGCTTATTACCAGCAATCAGGGAAACGGAGTAAACGATTTATGCAATATTACAGTATTCTTTATGAGAGTTCAGAGATTGAATTATCTGAAAATCAAAATAATTTTTCTGAGTCGTTAAAGATCTGAATCTGGATCAGATTATACAGGAAATTGTCAGAGACAGGGATGAATACGACTTGGAGGTGTTTTTTTGCCATCCTCTGAAAAATATATCCGCAGTCAATTATCGGTTGGAAGTAATGAGAGATTTGGAAAACTCTAATTTGTACGGCGCTTTGGTCTCTTTTGCCCACGGGATGAAGAAAGTCCGGGATTATGAAGGGTTCAGTATTAGCCTGCACAATAAGGCGCAGTGCGAAAAATGGAAACTTGATGCCGCTTATGAGTATTGCAAAACCCTGCTGCATTTATACGAATCGTTGTGTAGCCTTAGTTTTACATCGAAAGGTTTCCAGTTATTTTCAGTCTGGTTAACGGAATATATAAAATCCGATTACTTTCATACTCTGCTTTCCGAAACTGAAAAATTGGAAGAGGAATTTAAAAAAATCCAATATGCAGTTGTGGTATACAGAGACACTGTCACTGTAACCCCTGATACAGAAGTACTGGATTACTCAGCGGAGCTCACAGAAACATTTAAAAATTTCCTTGAAACAACATCTGACACACCTGTCTCTATATTTGGCGATTTGGAAATGTGCCTGTTAGAAACAAAGATACTGAGCATTGTAGAAAATATGTATGAGATCTCATTTCAGGAACTAAAATCATATGCTAAAAAACATATGGACTTTATAAGCGATAAAATCAGAAAATTTGATCGAGAATTACAATTTTACATTTCTTATCTGGAATATATCGCACCATTAAAGAGGAAGGGGTATTCCTTTTCTCTCCCAGAGTTTTCATCAGCTAAAAATATTCATGTAGCCGGTGGGTATGATATTGCACTTGCTGTCGGTTTGCTGGAATTATTAGTGGATAAGCTAAAGGAAGTTAAGGTTTTAATAGAAAATTTCGGAAAATCTTTTAATTCTGTAGGTCTGATCTCTTTTTGCAGCAGAATTAATGATTATCTCGCAGAAGACTTTATGCAAAATGTAAAAAGACACATTCACGATTTAAAATATTTGTGTGAAGGTGGGAAATTAATACTTGGAGCAAGGCTTGGCAAAGGTCTAAAAGGTACGACCTTTGTGCTGAGAAAGGTATCAAGAGATATGAAAACCGACCACCAACGAGGAAAAATCAAAAGGGCTCCCAATGGAATGAAATCCTTCTTGATAATATTAGCATCGCAAAAAGTGCAAGAGAAATGGAAGATGCCGGACTAATTCACATCTCTACGATAAAATGGGGCTTTTCAAACCGGAATATATCGATGATACTACGGGGTATCGTTATTACACACCCGATCAAATTCATCTGCTGAATACAATCCTGAGCTTTAAAAAACTGGGGTTTACCTTAGCTGAGATAAAAACAATTTTGGATCATAATTTCAATCCTAAAATAATTTTAGCCTTGCTTAAAAGTAAAGTTCGCACCTATCAGAAGCAAATCGGTATAATTCGGTTCAATATCGAAAATATAGATAAAATAATTGGTGCCATTGAAGATTGCAAAGAAAGACAGGAAAAAATAAATCCAAGGCCAATGGAACAGGAAATTGCAGTAAAAATGTCTAGAATCTCATGTCTGGAAAACATCAAGCTTGAGGACTTCTTCTCGGAAATCTTGTGGCTGTAATGGTTCGTGAAATGACAAGAGTCCACATACATTTTTAAAGCTGCCTGTCTGCTTGTTTGTCTAAAAAATGTTATTCTGCAAAAGTATTGTATAGACTTCGGGGACATTAAATCTGTAGACATAGAATACTGGAAGACGTTTCAAAATAACATTTTTCGTACTATTTATGATCATATTCAACCTATCTTCACAGTCATCCAGCTAATAAAATATTAATAGCAATTATGAAAAGCATCGGCTTTATTTTATCCAGGTTAAAGCTATTAGCAACGACTTGGATAATTTCGTTGGATTTTTAGCAAATACTGAAGTTTGAAATAACGGTAGAAATTGCATTTCAACGACGCGGGGGGACATCTTAGCCTCGTTGTAAAATTTATTAAAAAGGGAGGAACGGCAAGTGAAAAAGAGATTTTTTTTGCCCATATTAGTATTAATCTGTACAGTCATGCTTCTGTCAGCTTGTGGAAGCAAAAATAAAACGGTTGAAAACAGTGTTCCTAATGGTACTGAAAGCAGAGTTGATAACACAGAATCTACAGAATCCAGTTCCGATTCTGGCGAAGAAAGCGAGGAATCCGATGGAATAAGCATATCGGTTACTCCACCTGAGGGATGGGAACCAGCGGAATATACAATTCACTTTGCAGAGTATTGGAATGGTACGGCCAGTTTTATGGTTATGAAGGAATATTTTAACGCATCAAAACTGGATGAAGTGGTCCGGCAGGCAAAATCAGCATTTCCAGGCTCTTTCAAGAACATTGAATACATTGGTGAAACAGAAAGCATAACCATAGGCGGAAAAGATGCCCGCAAACTTATATTCACTTGCGACGGCGGCACTACGAGAGTGAAGTATTGGTATATATTTTTTATGTCAGGTAAAGAACCTTATTCAGTGCACTTTGTTGATACAATCGACAGCTTTGAGACACTCACCGAAGATTATGAGCAAATACTGAAGTCTATAAGTTTTAAAAACGACTAAAAAAGAAGTCCCCCACCTTTAAGCTTTAAAGGAATTAAATATTGTTCTTCAATACTACAAACATTTAATTCCCTAATAATGGTAACATTGAGGGTCAAGCATAGCCTTTAAGCTACATTACTCACTTTCAATGAGAGCGAAGGCGGGGGATAAAGGGTTGAAAATATGTTTGGTGGCTGGAGTATGCTCAATTAATTTACTTAGAATTCTCTTTATTCATACAACACACTTTATATTTTTTACCGCTACCACAGGGGCATGGATCGTTCCGACCTGTTTTCCATCGGGAGGCAGCGGAATTCACAGGATCTGTTTTCTTGTCGGATAATACTCTTTTCCCAAGGCTTTTGTCAAAAACAAGTATTTTACCTGAAATCGTGTTCCCTTTCATCCAATAATTGGGTGTATGGTTTTTGAGTTCAACAAAGAAATCTCTGAATGATTTTTCCTCCCAAAAGAACTCCGGCAAATTTAATTCATCGAATACTTCTTTTAGCGGTGTATCAGGCTTAACATTTAATAATATCTTGATTATGTCTATTGCAGTATCTAGCGCTTCTTCTTGCAAAAATTCCTCATCTTCTTCATCCAGTTCTTCTGTCTCCTGCTCTTCGATGAAATCTTCTTTATATGCTTCATAAAACAGTTCATATAGAAACCTAAAGTGGGCAATATGCATTACAAAATCTTCTAAAGTTGATTCTTCGGGAATAATATCTTTGTTAATATGCGGATAGTTCGATTCCTGCCATTCCTTGCTTGTAATTTGTTTAAATGGAAATAATAAATGTATATAGTAGTATCTTGTGTTTTCAATCAACTCGCATTTAAGGTAATCTGCGCTCATTGATGATATGACTTTATAAAAATCAGTATAAAACTGTTCATCATAATCAGTTATATTAAAACGTCTTTCGATTTCCGATTGAATTGCATCAAGGCTTGCTGCACCCCAGAAAAACAAGACTGATTGAATACTTACTTCTATTTGCTTTGTTTTTTCTCTTTTTAGTATGAAATCAGGCTCTGAGGTAATCTTTATGAACTCTTTTTTGAGCGGAAAAAACAGTTCAACCTCCTCAGCAGAAGCTCTTAATGCAAAAATCAGACCTTTCTCTAAAAGAGGATATATTGTAGAGATTGCGTTAGAATCATCATAATGTAGACATAAATTATCTTCGATTGAGATTTCCTTAAGAGCATCAAAGTCATAGCAACTCATGTATTCCAATATCTCACGAAAGTTTTGATGTATATGACTTTCAATACGTTTTATAAGCTCAGCCTTTTTTAAATTTGAAGCTCTGGATATACTTAAATTTTTTCTGATCATATCCAATTCAGATTTTTTCAAGAGCGAAAGACAACATGCATATGTTTTCTCCGATACCTCATACTTGTTGAGGAGTAACGGAATGTCATTTTTATAAAATCTTACCATTCTGTTAAAGGAATCTAAAAGTATTTTCTGCATTTCGTCTACATCAATATCATCCCTGGACATTAAATCATCCAGAAATCTAAGAGCCTCTTCTTGGAGTTGGTCTGGGTCAGTGCCTTGTTCTGCGTCTGCATATATATCATTATGTATGCCTGTATCCTTCGCTTTTTTTCGGTTTCCCTTTTGCTTTTTTGGTGCATGAGGCATAAAAGGTATATCATCTGAAGGTCCGTCATAACCGCAAACACCTATCCTGGGAGAATTAACGAGTTCAGAAAAATAAATTTCGCCACCTTTACTTTCCATATCTTTTCTGCATTCAGAACAAACCACACCACTATCATCTTCATTATAATCAACATAATGGAATTCTGCTTTTTGAGTGCAATTACAGCATTTATATTTAGGAGCTTTGTTTCTGGCAATAAGGCGTATTCCCTTTTCACCGCCTGTAGATTTAAAGGCTCCTTCTACTTTAATGTCAAGATAGGTTGTTGAACCAAAGTCATATTCATATGTAAGCTTAAGTTTCGGATAAAAAAGATTTCCGACTTCCTCTTCCATATCATTCTCCCAAGATGATTCCGCATAACTTTCATAGTACTCTCCATGAATTTGAAAATGGCTTAAATGCCCGCAACACTCAAGCCATATGTTACGTAAATACGTATCAAGTTCATTAAGCTGGACACATTCATCTACCATAAGATATAGGGAATAATTTATATCGTAACGATCACGTATATGAATCAAATAGCAAACATTTTCATCATCTTTCGCATCCGCATATCCTGCATTTTTGATCGCACAGGACTTCAAATGCTTCATTATCCCACTACTTTTGAAATCTTGCTGACATAAAAAACAAAATACTTCCATAATAACCTCCAAAATAAGATGTTTTTCGGTCTTATTTTTACTATAAAGTATTATGGACTTTTGGTCAATTTGTTTTTTTAAAAATAACCTTAACAGTTGTGCCTTTTCCGGGTTCGCTTGTCATATGGATCTTTGCATTATGGAATTCAGCGCTGTGCTTTACAATGGACAGGCCAAGACCGGTCCCACCGGTGTCGCGAAAATGAGATTTGTCGACTCTGTAGAAACGTTCAAACACACGGCTTTGATGTTCTTCTGGAATGCCAAAACCATTGTCTGAAACGGTTAATATAATATTCTCAGGTGAAGTGCTGACGTTTACATCCACCTTGCCTTTTTCGTTGTTGTATTTTATTGCATTATCACAAAGGTTATAAACCATATCCTCAAGAATTTGCCTGATACCAGTCACTATAGCCTTTTCCCCATTGATTGTAAACTCAATTTGCTTCTGCTGGGCAACCGGGGCTAATCTTTTTGAAGTCTCCTGTACCAATTTAAAAAGGTCAACTTCTTCGAAGGGAAGACTAATATTTTTTTCGTCCAGTCTGGAGATTTGTATTGTATCTTCTATAAGGCTAATAAGATGCCTAGCTTCGTTATATATGCGTTCAGAAAATTTTGAAATATCCTGCGGTTTCACCATACCGTTTTTCATAAGCTCCGCGTACCCTGAAATGGAGGTAAGTGGCGTTTTAAGCTCATGAGAAACATTTGCGGAAAACTCACGGCGCATTTTTTCTGCATCATGCTTATCTGTGACATCTAATATGAACAGGATAGCCCCTTTAACAGGGTTGTCGGCCTTAACAGGGCTCGCAAGCAAATTGTAAGTGCTTTTCCCTTTAGTAAAAGTATCTTCATATGGTTGACCTTTGATTGCGGATTTCACAGCCTTTTGAAACGCTATACTGCGGTTGAGCAACAAGATATGCTTATTTATATTATCCTCCGACCCGACACCGAATATTGCGGCAGCACTTTTATTTATTGACAGAATCTGCCCTTTGCCATTTAATACAATAATCCCTTCATTTAGGTTTTCTGTTATTGCGTTAAACTCCTCCTGCTTTTCCTTAAGCTTAATAAACTGGTACTCAATCTGCTCATTTTGCTTTGCCATGCGAGACAGAAGCGGAGAGAGCTCGTCATACACATCGTTGGATAATGGGTTTTCAAGATTAAGATTATTTAGGGGAACGATAATCTTTTTTGTAAGCATTCTAGCAAGAATCATTGTAAGTATAATTACAGGAATTGTTATAAGAATCATATAAGGAATAAAATTAACAACGGATTTATAAACACTATTTGTTTTGACCGACACTCTAAGAATTGTTCCGTCAAAAAGCCGCACCGCGCGGTAAAATGTTTGAGTGCCGAGTGTTTCTGAAAGATGGACTGCCTCACCATGACCGGCTTCCAAGGCATCAGCAATTTCAGGACGGTTAAGGTGATTTTCCATGGTTGCGGCATCTGCTACACTGTCATACAATACAGCACCATCACTTGCTATCCATGTTATTCTGCTTGTATTTTCCCCTCCTTCCAAATCTAAAAAAATCGCCTGACCTCTATGGTTGTATGCGGTTGATATGAAAAAAGCTTCATTTCGGATTTCCTGTTGCATTCGGAAATAAAACTCTCTGTATATGGCTCCGGTTATGAGAAATGAAGAAAATAAAATTGATATGAAAACCACCAGCAGCATGCTCTTATAAATGCGCTTTCTCATGCATCTCCCCCTATCCTGTATCCGATCCCCCTCACAGTTTCAATAACCGTTCCGGCATCACCGAGCTTTTGCCGAAGGGTACGGATGTGCACATCCACAGTTCGGGTCTCCCCTTCATAATCATATCCCCAAACCTCTTCGAGGATTTTATCCCTGGATAGCACGATTCCGGTATTAATGAGCAGAAACTTCAAGAGCTCAAATTCCTTGAATGTCAAAACAACTTCAATTCCATCTGCAAAAACAGCGTGTTTTTCAATATTCATCGTGAGACCGCCGGAGGTTAGTTCCGATGATTTTTCTGATACACCCGCCCTCCTAAGGACTGCTTTGACGCGGGCTAAGAATTCCATAATGCCAAAGGGTTTCGAAATATAGTCATCCGCTCCGCTGTCTAAGCCTAAAACCTTGTCATACTCCGAGCTTTTTGCTGTTAGCATTATAACGGGAATATCCCGCGTTTTTATTGAGACCTTAAGCTTTTTTAAAATTTCAATGCCGTCTTCCCCGGGTAACATGATATCAAGCAATATTAATGACGGCAAGCGGCTTTTTAATGCTTCATAAAAAGGCTTGCTGTCACTAAATCCAATGGCATCATAGCCGTTGGATTTCAATGCATAAATTATTAGTTCTCTGATACTTACGTCATCTTCCACACAATAGATCATTTGCCTTCACCGTTTATATGCCTTCCGGTAATTGAAAACTCAACCCATTCCGCTATGTTTGTTGCATGATCTCCGATCCGCTCAAAATACTTGGCGATCATCATCAAATCTATAGCAAATTCTCCGTTACCCGAATCATCACTGATTAGCTTTATCATTTCACTTTTAATTTGATTGAACAAATCATCAACCACATCATCATAATTGATCACAGCCCTTGCCAGCTCTAAATCCTGTCGCACATAGGCATCAATGCTGTCGGTAACCATCTTAATAGTAGCCTCTGCCATATCGGCAATGTGACTGGTATCATCAGCTGCTTTAATGTTGGCAAGCATAGTTATTTCTGATATATCCGCAGCCTGATCTCCTATTCGCTCCATGTCGGTTATCATCTTAAGAGCAGACGAAATTTGTCGTAAATCCCTGGCAACAGGCTGCTGTTGAAGAAGAAGCTTTAAACAGAGGCTTTCAATCTCTCTTTCTTTCTGGTCAATTTCTTCATCTGCTGCAATAGCTTTCTTAGCAAGCTCCAAATCACCTTGTATCAATGCTTTTGTAGCATTTGCTATGGCGCTTTCGCAAAGAGCACCCATCTGAATCATATTAGTTTTCAGAAGCTCCAGTTGTTCATCGAATTTATTCCTCATTATCCGAACCTCCCTGTTATATAATCCTCGGTACGCTTATCTTTTGGCATAGAGAAGAGTTCTTCTGCACTTGAGTATTCTATAACCTCACCGTGCAGAAAGAATGCGGTTGAATCAGCAATACGAACAGCTTGCTGCATATTATGTGTGACTATAATAATAGTATAGTCTCTTTTCAATTCAACGGCAAGATCCTCGATTTTCGAAGTCGAAATCGGATCCAGAGCCGATGTGGGTTCATCCATAAGTAGTACTTCAGGCTGTACAGCCAGTGCTCTCGCAATGCAAAGCCTTTGCTGCTGCCCACCAGAAAGCTCAAGCGCGCTTTTTTTAAGACGATCCTTTAATTCATCCCAGATCACCGCATTACGCAGTGAGTTCTCAACAATATCATCAAGCTTGACCTTTGAATGTACACCGTGTGTACGAGGACCAAAAGCAACATTGTCGTAAACACTCATTGGGAAAGGATTAGGTTTCTGAAAAACCATACCCACTCGCTTTCTGAGCATGTTTATGTCCATGTTACCGTAAATATTCTCATCATCAAGCAAAACCTCACCGGTTATACTGCATCCTTCAATAAGGTCATTCATGCGATTCAAGCTTTTTAAAAGAGTTGATTTCCCGCAGCCCGACGGGCCTATAAAGGCTGTAATTTCTTTATCCTTAACATTCATGTTTACCTTTTTCAATGCCTGAAAATCGCCGTAATATAAATCAAGATCATTTATTTTAATTTTATCCATCAGCCTATCCTTTCATTTTCGATAGTCACTTATCTTCAACAATTATTTGTTTTTTGTTAATCATCTGATTACTAATTACCATCTATATATAACGTATTTGAAACTTATACTATCATTGCAAAGAGTGCTGAATTACGTTTTGCATAAAAAATTAAATTACATGACTAAATGACGTTTCATGTAGTTTTTTGAAGTCATCTCATTTTAATTTAGTAACTCAACTTTCCCACGGTTTTTTAGGTGCTTGCCTGTACAGCAGACTACCAACTACGTTGTGATATCCCATCCCATCAAGTCGGTACCCGTGCCTTAAACACTACTCACAGGCTGAGGTGGGTGGGGATATCTTAGCCTCGTTATAGTCATCAGGATTTCGTCATTTTCTTTGCTATAAAGCTTGAAAACCAGTTTATCAATGTAACGATTATAAATAATATAACAGCTGTCGCATAAGCCTGGTTAACGTATAATCCTTCACTTGTAAGCGCATACATATGAACTGAGAGTGTTCTGGTGGAGTCAAAGAGAAAGTCTTTCCCACTCGGAATTTCAGCTACTGTTCCTGCTGTATAAATTAGAGCTGCGGTCTCGCCTACTATTCTTCCGATTCCAAGGATGACTCCAGCCAAAATGCCCGGAATGGCTGAGGGCAGAACAATCCTAAACACTGTCCTCAATTTCCCTGCACCAAGCCCGTAGCTACCCTCCCTGTATGAATCCGGGACAGCTTTTAATGCTTCTTCGGACGTACGCATAATTAGCGGTAGAATCATTATTGAAAGCGTGAAGGAACCCGATAAAAGAGACATTCCCCATCCAAGAGTGGTGACAAAGAATAACAAGCCGAAAAGGCCGTATACTATTGAAGGAATCCCCGATAATGTCTCAGCTGTTATCCTAATCACATTAACTAACTTGCTTCCTCTTTTTGCATATTCAACTAAATAGATTGCAGAAAAAATGCCTACCGGTGCTGCGATTAAAAGTGAAAGTACTGTCATAATGATCGTATTGATTAAAGCAGGCATAAGTGACACATTCAATGTACTGTATTTCCATTCAAACAGTTCCGGCGTTATATTTGGTATTCCCTTAATCATTATATAGAAAAACAAAAACAGTAAAATTGCAACTGTCACTATTGTAGAAACAATCACCAATAGGAACAGGAACAAAGACAGAGGGCTGCGTTTATATGCATTTATTTTTTGCTTAAATGTTATTTTGTTTATAGACTCCATCATTTGGCCCTCCTTTTCAGCAAAGATAACAATAAATTTATAATCAAAATAAACACAAACAACACTACAGCCGTTGCAATAAGTGCTTCTCGATGTAAATCTGCCGCATATCCCATCTCAATGACAATATTTGCAGTAAGTGTTCTTACTCCTTTTAGTAGCCCTGCAGGCATCCTTGGCTGATTTCCCGCAACCATGATTACAGCCATGGTCTCTCCAATTACTCTACCTATGCCAAGAACAACAGCTGTCATAATACCGGACTTTGCAGCCGGAATCACCACAAAAAACATACTTCTTTCATGACTTGCTCCAAGAGCCAGCCCACCTTCATAGTAGTTTTGCGGGACTGCCTTGATGGCGGATTCACTAACACCTATTATCGTAGGCAGAATCATAATTGCAAGAAGTATGGATGCGGTTAGCATACTCATACCCGTTCCTCCAAAGGCATCCCTGATCAGCGGTACGATTATTATCAGCCCGAAAAAACCATATACAACCGAAGGAATTCCGGCAAGCAGGTTTATTGCAGGCTTAAGTATGCGATACAGCCCTTTGGGGCAGTACCCTGCCATGAACACAGCAGTTAAAATACCAATAGGCACTCCCAAAATCGTAGCCCCGGCTGTTACATAAATGCTTCCCATGATCATGGGGAAAATTCCGTAGGAAGGAGGTATGTTATTTGGCTTCCATGTTTTACCCAAGAGAAAATCAAATACACCGATTTTCGCCATTGCAGGAATACCGTTTACAAACAGAAATAGACAAATAAGCGCAACAGCTAAAATTGATGTGCAAGCTGCTGCAAAAAATATTATATTCATGATTTTTTCTTTGTATTTCACTATTAAAATCTACCCCCTATAAAAGTTGCTTTTCTATCTTTTGCTAAGAACGCTCCCCATGCTGAGCAACCTCTACTTAAATAAGCAAAGAGGTATCTCCCAATGCAGTCCTTAAAATAATTGTCATGCATATCAATTCTCCCAGGTCTGAAACGGGGCATCCTCTATGCAATAGGTTGGCACCTGCACATTTAGGCTATACCAATATGCAGGTGCCGACACATGGAATTATTTAGATATATCACCCCAGGAGGTTATTTCACCTTTGAATATTCCTTTTACATCAGCGCTTGTTATATTATCCACGCTACTTTCTTTGTTAACAATAACTGCAAGCCCGTCCATTGCAATAACTATTCCCGTCAAGCTTTCTTTCTCGCTATCCTTCATTTCTCTCGATGCCATACCGATATCGCAGGTTCCATCCTTTGCTGAGTTCATGCCTGTTGTGGAATCGCTCATTTGTATTTTTATCTCAGCGCTTGTGTTAATTTTCTGGTAAGCTTCTTTTAATTTTTCCATTACCGGTGTTACTGATGATGAGCCTGCAACCACTATTTTCCCTGTCGGTTTCGTTCCGCTGTAAGGTCCTTCTTCTGTTGCTGAAATATAGCCGCTGGCTTCTACAACCTTTTGCCCGTCGCTACTGAGGATAAAGCTTATAAAATCCTTAGCCAGCTCACTAACATCCTTCTTAGTGGCAATATTGAAAGGTCTGAATACTTTATAATCACTACTTTTAATATTTCCAACAGTCGCTTCCACCCCATCTACCTTAAGAGCCTTTACAGTATCATTTAAAGAGCCCAGTGAAATATAACCGATGGCATCTTTATTTCCTGCTACCGTGGTCATTACGATTGATGTACTGTTTACAAGGATTGCTTCATCTGTTGTATGGTCTACTTTTTTGCCCTCTGCATTCTTTTCCTCAATACCAAACAGTTCGATAAACGCTCCTCTTGTCCCTGAACCATCCTCACGGGAGACCACCACTATATCATTGCCTTTTGCACTTGCTGTGCCTGTAGTACCTGCATTGCCACCCGGTGCAGCGCAGCCGGTTAATATAGCTGTCAATACTATTGTAACAATCATAAATTTCATTGTATTCTTCATTAATTTTTCTCTCCTTTTTATTTAAAATGTTTTCTTTTGACATAATGTTATAACAGTCAGGTAAAAAACATGTACATGCTATTGTAAAATCTGTGTAAAATAATTTATCATTATTAAATTATAACGAAGCTAAGATGGACCCCCGCCCTACCTCTTCGCATATTTTCAACCATTCTGCTTGAAAAATGCCTAGTGGCGGGTACCTATTTTACACAACAGGCGGTGTATCAAAACATTACGGGGCGCTAAATCGGAGTTCCAGTAACTAGGGTTATCCTTCTTGGGGGGAGCGTTCCAGTTGGTACGCTCCTTTGGTACGTACCGGGTTTGCTGAATAAAGTATGTTACTTGCTTCGCAAAAAACGGGTCTAAGCAGTTTCTTCAGTTATTTTAAGATCCCCACTCTAAACTACCTTATTCACGACAGTGAAAGTGGAGGTGGAGAATGAATGATTTTTTTAAATCATCATAGATTACAGTGATTCTGGACACATCATAAGAAAAGTATTCCCCAATGCTTTTTAGGGTCGAAAGGATAAAGGCGTATTTGTCACCAAAAGTGTTAAGCATAGCATAAGCTTTGATACTTATTTGAAGTGCCCCACTTTGCGTATTTTTTAACCAGGATGGTTGGAAAACGCCTAGTGGCGGATACTGATTATTGAAATCGGACAGAGAGCATACAGGCGCACGGAGCACCCAAATAAAACGTCTTATTACCAGTAAAGGGACTATCCTTCTGAGAAAACATTCCGGTTTTCATGAAGCAAATTAACATCAAATCCTTCAGCTTCATTTATTATTTCATCCGGGAACCCAACATATTTCAGCAGTTTAATTGCGTTCCTTGATTTTGATACTCCATCATAGATCCTGTAATCAAAGGTAATATCTTTTTCGTGCATCTGCTCACGGAAATGATAGTTTTTATACAAGCTGCCAAGAATCGATGTTAGCTCAATATCATGTGTAGCCACAATTGCGAGACAGTTCTTTTTATGAATATATTTTAATATTGAAGCAGAAGCAGCGATTCGTTCTTCGGTATTGGTGCCCCTAAGAATTTCGTCGATTACGCAAATAACAAATCTTTCGTCGCTTAAGCTTTTTATTATCCTGTTCAAATACTTAATTTCTTTAATATAATAGCTCTCTCCAGACATCAAATCATCGGTAACTGCCATTGAGGTTATCACTCTTGAAAACGGCAAAACCATCTTCCTTGCCATACATGTGTTTAGGGTCTGTGCTAAAATAACATTTACTGCGACCGCTTTTATAAAAGTAGATTTTCCGGATGCGTTAGAGCCTGTTATAATGCAGTTTCCATCTAACGTTGCGGTGTTTACCACCGGGTCATCTATTAAGGGATGATATATATCCTGTATTTGCAGTATTTTGTCTTTATTAAACAATGGCGTGCAAGAATGAGGAAGGCTTCTTCTGAAAGAACCTATTGTTATTGCCATATCAATCATGCCTATCCTCTTATATAAATCCATAAACTCTTTTTCTTTGTTTTTAAGCACACGCATTATTTGGTCATACCTAATAAAATCAATTAAGGTAGCTCCAATAATGTAATCATAAAGAATAGCAAACAGATCACCCGAAATGATAGCATTCTTTTTGCTTGTAACATTAATTATATTATTGAAAAGCTTTTTGAACGCACCGACTCTTTCATTCAATTCATTAAATTTACTTTCATACGAAAGCACCTTTGAATTGGCAACTTTCTTACCAAAGGAAATAATAGCTGCTATGTCGCCAAGTGCTTTAAGATAACTTTCATACTTAAACTTTTGTTTAGAATAAACAATGATGTTAATTATAAATACCATAGATGACAATAAAAGAAAGCCTTGGCTTTGAAATATAACAGCCAATAGTATAAATAAAAACAGTAAACCCTGCATTACTCTGTATTTCCAAATCCCTTTTATTTCAAATGTGTCTATGTCAGATATAAAATTGGGTACAAAATAGCTATCTCTATCCTTCCCAAGACTTGTTAATAATAATAATTGCATCTCAAGTCTTTCACTATCGCTATTTAGAAAAAATTTAATTCTTTCTTCCAGTGATTCAGTATAAAGTTTGTCTTTTGGAAGGCAATGAAGCATAGTATACAACACCTGCTCGCCGGGAAATGAGCTGCAATTATTTATTCTGCAAAACAGCTTATCCATCTCCAGATCGTTCCAGGTTATTTCATCTATCATTTCATCATCCGGAAGGTTTTTCTTATATTCATTCCAATAATGACTCAAATCTTCAAAGTCGTATCTTTGTGTTTTGGGCTTTTTCCCAAACTGCTTGTTTAAAGCTATTCGCAAATCCTTGATATTTTTTCTGTGATTATAAACCTTAACAAGTATTGCTATAACAATTGCAAGTAAAATATATGCTATTGTATCCATTCTGACTCCGTTCTTCTTATTTAAACTTAATTTTTTGCTGCTATTCTTGTGCATTAGCTATAATAGTGAAATAGTGGTTTATGTGGCTTATGCAAAAGTATTACAACGGGGCTCAAATGTCCACCTATTCCCGTTTTGTAAAAATCCTTTTAATTATACCACAATAAGCGTCAAATTTATGAATATTTTTGCTGTGCATACAATTTATTATGCCTTTCGCTGTTGGTGGTAATCATAATACAATCAAGATTGCTTGAAGGTATAGGGGAAAACGCTCAAGGCAAATCTTATTTTAAACAAAAACAGATCAGCAGTTAGTTCCTTGATGATCTGTTATTTATTATATATTCTACTTTATTCTACTTTCATAAATCTCTCATAAAATGTGAAGTTTTTAAGCTAATAACAAGCTTATTAGGTAAATCTGATTCAGTTTCCAATAATTAATTTGCAATACTTTTCGTCGCTTGAGGTTTAGCTGCACTAAGCCGGCTCACTTTGGAGTCCGCAGTTAAAAGGCTCACTAACGGCACGGTAATCAATGAAACCACCATGGCAATTGCGCCAATGTTAGGTGCTGTAGCTGCATTCATTTTGTAAATTATTGCCCCTGTAATGGAAACTGCAAAGCCTGAGATAAAACCCGCCCATGCTCCAGCTTTTGTTGTGCCTTTCCAATACAATCCGTATATGAATGGAGCAAGAAATGCTCCAGCAATGGTGCCCCATGAGAAAGACATCAAGCTTAAAATGGAGTTTGGTGTGACTGCCACTAAAAATGACAGGATAACAAACAAGCCGCATGTGCCTCTCATAACCATCATGGCTGTTTCCTTTTTCATTTTAGGAAATAGCGCACCTTGAAATAGATCCATAGAAATAGCTGAGCTGGACACCAAAACAATAGAAGACAGCGTTGACATGGAAGCTGAAAGAACAAGAATAACTATAATTCCAATTAATGCCTCCGGCAATGCCATATCCAGCATCATGGGCATAACCATATCGGGATTCGGCTTGCCATTTGCTCCTATTGGCATTGTGTTGTTTAAGAATAACCTGCCAAAACTGCCTGCAAAGTACGCTCCTCCGGCTATTATCAAAGCGAAGACAGTGGATATTACTGTCCCTCTTTTTACAGCTTCATCATCCTTAATTGCGTAAAACTTGTGAATCATCTGGGGTAGACCCCATGTGCCAAGACTAGTCAGGACAATAAGCCCTATAAGATTAAGAGGTTGAGCACTAAAGACACTAATCAAACCCGGACCATCAACAGGGATTTCCGAAAGCTTCTGAATACCTCCGCTAAGCCCTCCGACTGCAGGATTGGACAGAATAAAATATATCATAAACCCAATACCGGCTAGCATAATAATGCCCTGTATGAAATCATTTATAGCTGTTGCCACATAGCCTCCAAGCAAAAGGTACACACCGGTAAGAAAAGCCATAGCAGCCATACAGTAAACATATGGCACACCAAAGGTTTCCTCAAAAAGATATCCGAGACCTTGATAAACTGACGCTGAATATGGTACGAGAAATATGAAAATAATCACTGCAGTGACAATTTTCATAGCTTTGCTGTTATAGCGTTTTTCAAAAAAATCCGGCATTGTGGATGCATTCAGCTCATGGGTCATCTTACGCGTTCTTTTAGCAAGAACCAGCCACGCAAGGAGACTTCCAATTATTGCGTTTCCAATTCCAATAAATGTGGATGAAAGACCGAATCCCCACCCGGTTTTACCGGCATAGCCGATAAATATAACCGCAGAAAAATATGTGGTTCCATAAGCAAAAGCTGACAGCCATGGTCCCATTTTCCTGCCACCTAAAAAGAAATCCTGAACGTTGTTAACTTTTTTCTTCGAGAAAACACCTACGCCAATCATGATGACTACAAAAATAGACAAAAAGACATACTTAAGCATAACCTACCATCCTTCACTAATAAATTTCCGTTCCTTCCGTTCTACCATACAGACCTGAATATAATAAGATTTTACTACAGATCAACCTCAATGGTCAATAGCGGATTTTATCAAATGCCCTTTAGAGTTCCTTCCTTAGTGCGTATCTTCTCAGGAAAAATAGCTTAGACGCAAAGCCATGAAAACCTGTAGAATCGAATATATACCTGCATTTAGCCGGGCGTGGCTTGAAGCGCTCCAGTTAATACTTGCCTGCATTGACACAACAATACACGCAAGTATTCGCTAAATAGCTGCTATTCAGGGGTAACGTTAAGCCACCCTCTGCTTTTTTCGAGCTCAAAATAGTGATGATATTTTTTAGTTCAAAAATAACTGTTAATATTGCCTAATGTTAATTTTGGTAGTAAAATGTGATTGTAATATATATTAAATTGTCTGATATAAGGAGGCTCTATGAAAAGAGTATTTACGCTTATTATTGTTATTTTAATGACATTATTATTATTTACATCCTGTGGCGGAAAAGGTAAAAAAACAGATAACCAGGATATGCTTGATGTCCTTGATGATCTCCCTGTCGAAATGGATGATAAAACAAAGGATTTATTAAGCGACATAGCTAAAGCTGACCTCCCGTCTACAGACGGTACAGCTTCTAAAATCAAAATCTCTGCTACCTTACCCGAAGGCTGGAAAGAAGAAGAGAAAAGTCATTCTATTGCCAGCTACATGAAAGATACGAGCATGATAGATGTTTATGAAGCTTGGGCTCCCAACGAAGTTAAGGATTTAAAAGGTTTAGCTGAATACGAACAAGAATCGATTAAAAAATATTTTGATGATGCTGTTTTCTACGACATAGAAAATGATAAGATTGATGGTTTAGATGCTATACGTATGCCTATAGATATTTCAATCGGAAAAACCCTTAAGCAAAGGCAAACGTATATCTATTTTAAAAAAGGCGGACAGTATTTTAAATTGATGTTTGCTCATTTTTTGGACGAAGAGCAAGGTGTTAAAGATATTGAAGCAATCCTTGATTCAATAAAAATTGATTGAGCATATTAGACACGAAACACTTAATTTAGTTAGGCATAAAACAAACGGAAAACTTTTTCCGTTTGTTTTTAATTTTGCACAAATTTTTTTCATTAACTATTTGCATTCATATTTGCATTCATATTTGCATTCACTTTTTTAATTAATTTTTACATTCGGCATTAATTTTTTTGCATTGGCTTTTTGTATTCATTTAAGTAACTCAACTTTCCCACCTCAGCTTGCGAGTGGTGTTTTGAGATGGTACCGACATGCTGAGGTGTGATCACGCCGCCGTCGGTAGCCTGTTGTGCAGGCAAGCACCCCAAACACTGTGGGAAAGTTGAGTTAAGTAAGTTGCAAAAAGTTTTTTACATAGTCTTTACTTTCACCAAAAGCATAATTGCTATTAAGAGTAATACTGTCAGCCTTTACATCATTAGTTTTTTCGTAAATAAAGAACATTAAATTCAATCCGAAAACACATATAAAATCTAAATTTTGTGCTACAATAAAACTATGGTGAGTGTATAATGGTAAATAGAAGCAAAACGAACAGTCGATAATAAATTGTAAATCTGTAATGGAGGAACTTTATGATCAAAAGAAGAACAGAACGACCGCTTGAGAAAGCAGAGCACCGATTTGACGGGGAAGGTTATGTCACCATAGACGGTCTGCTTAACAGCTCTGAGGAGATGCATGGAAAGGGTCGGTTATTTGCCCACATAACCTTACTACCGGGGCATTCAATTGGATATCATGTGCATACCGGTGAATCAGAAACCTATTATATATATAGTGGAAAAGGTGAATTTAACGATAATGGGACATCGACCTCAGTAAGCTCCGGGGATGTTACATTTACTCCTCCCGGACATGGGCACAGCATTAAAAACATCGGTGACGAGCCTTTGGAAATAATAGCTCTTATTCTGTTTCAATGAACACTTTTGACCAGCTATTCTATCCAATATCAGCATTATAGAGCTATGCTCACCAATTAAGTAGAAACCGGTTTGTCCTCGCCCTATTAGTGTATTAGCCCTGAAGGTTTGGCGATGCCAAAACAAATGGCACGTGTATCAATTCGTGTCTATATGTGTGAATTCTAATTCATCATATATAGAGCAACTTAAGTCAACAAAAAAGCATTAAAAAAGAATTATTGAGTATGTATCAATAATTCTTTTTCTTATACTTATTTTTGGAGCGGGTGATGGGAATCGAACCCACACATTTAGCTTGGGAAGCTAATATTCTGCCACTAAAATACACCCGCATCGAATTCGTGCAGAACCTATTCTAACATACTTTTACACTTCTGAAAAGTACTTTTTGTTTTATCATCAATAAATCAGAAGACCCCCACCTCTAAACTACCTTATTCACGACAGTGAAAGTGAAAAATGCCTAGTGGCGGGTAGTTCACTTCTTGGTTGTGGGACTATCTGGGAGGCTGGTTTGTGCTATAGGTCATACATTCATGTGAAGTAGCGAGTGGTTAAGTGCTTACTACTTTCTTCATGTTTTTTTCGAACTTACTTCTGGGAATCATAACCTGATGGCGGCATCCCTGGCATTCAATCCTGATGTCTGCGCCAGTACGCAATACTTTCCATATTTTACTGCCACATGGATGTGGTTTCTTCATTTCTACAAGGTCACCTAAGTTAAAATCTTTTATAATCAATTTTTTCCTCCTCATTAATTGAGTAATCTGTTTTTAATGCTAACTAAGTTGCATGCAGACTATACGTTCTAAAAGTCCTTAATAGCCACTTTTCAAAGTCTCTTTTCATAAGCTATAAGTTCTTGTTCCTGTGAAAAACGAATGCTTTTTATGTGAGACTAATCGCAGGATATTGATAGTTCTTTGCATAATTAATTATATCATCATTTCGAAGAAAAGCATGAAATAATTGCCCATGTGATCACGTTTTGATTAACAAAATGTTACTTAAATAGTTGACATCAGATCATCTTTTTCTACCTTTAGCAGAAAAAACGTTTACGCATTCCCGCTGGAGATGTACAATATATCCAGTCTAAGGGCATTGCGGCATAAGAAACAGAATAAAATGGATATAAAAATTATCTAAAAATTCTGTTTCGAAGACAAGTAAACGGGTATAAATAAAATATAAGAAAGATGAATAAAATAATAGTAGAAAGGGGATGATCCCTACCGTGCAGTGTAACTGTAATATTTTAGTAAAGGGGTTGATTCCACCAAAAACTTAGTTTTATTAATCTTTAGTAACAGTAAAGGAGATGGCTCAGTATTATATGCAACATATTGATTGCATATGCTGGAAAGGAATGATTCCATTGTACGGCTAACACAGTTTCCTAAACATCTTCGATACAGCTTAGGAGGACTCAAAGAAATATGCACCACTTTTCGAAATCCTGCCAAGTAAGTGAAAAATGGGCAGGTTAGACGGTTCGGTTAAGAAATCTTTCACCGAACCGTCTATTGTTATTATCTCTTATCTTTGTCAAGAAAGCATGCATATTTTAGGTGGGCTTTAATCACATGTGGTACAATGAGACATTAGACTAAACCGATCAAAAAACAATATTTTAGTGTAAGATTTTTCGTTTGACAAATGATGTGTTACATCTTATAATAATTTGGCAAGCTGATTTATATGCGGACATGGCGGAATTGGCAGACGCACCAGACTTAGGATCTGGCGGGCAACCGTGGAGGTTCAAGTCCTCTTGTCCGCACCATATTTTGTCTGAAAACTATATGTTTTAGGCTTTTAAAGAAAAACAGCACATTATTCTTCATGAATTTTGTAGCTGTTTTTTGTTATTTGCGGATCAAATAAACTGTCACTTTACGGAAATTTGGAACTTGAAGCTACACTGCAGTTGGTAATCTATGAACTCTTACCATATTTATTTCTCCACGCATGTTATAGTCAAGAAAACAGATTCCTGTCTCCGCGATTAATTTTCCCTTGTGGAAAGCCTGTAATACAGACACTTTACGGGCTTTTTTATTTTGATTCTGCGTTTTTCTCGCGGGACATCATGCCCCGAAAAGTTGCTTTAAAACTCCAAAGTACCTTCCAAACATCACCTGTGCGCCAAAGGAAACACCAACGAGCAAGTGAGGTGTTCTTTTTTCGTACTAGGGCGAAGTAAAAGTAATACGGTAAAAGTAATATTTTCGCATTCATATTGACATTTTTGGATTTGAAGCATATACTGTATTAAATCAAGTATTTTCGATTTGAGGTGAGGACATAGATACCACATATGATGACCAAGTAAAGGTATTTAAAGCCTTCTGCGATGAAAAGCGGCTACGCGTCCTTGAGTTACTTAGGAGCGGTGAAAAATGTGCCTGCGTTCTGATAGAGCAGCTTGATATGCCGCAGTCTTCGCTGTCCTATCACATGAAAATTCTCTGTGAGTCTGGGATCGTGGACAGCAGGCCAGAGGGCAAATGGACGTACTATAAAATAAGCGAAAAGGGTAGCGGAGAAGCTATGGCGCTTTTGAGGGCGCTCATCACGCCAAGTGGAATGACTGAAGAAAGTATTTGCTATCTGTAAAAAGCCATTTTCTTATATAAATGGCTTTTTACAGATACTATATATCAAGATATTTAGATATGATTATCCAATTGTGAAAGAGAGGGTTTACCACAATGCAAGTATTAAGATCTGTTTGGGATTTTTTTCAGAACCAAATACTCGGCATGAGTTGGCTCAATGATGTGATAGGCAGCGGGTTATCGGCTTTGGGGCTGGATATCGGTAATCGATGGGTGGCCAGCGCACAGTTTTTTATCTATGATACGATCAAGATTACGCTTTTGCTTTGCGTCTTGATTTACATTATTTCTTATATTCAGAGCTACTTTCCACCGGAAAGGACCAAAAAAATACTGGGACGCTTTCATGGAATTGGCGCGAATACCGTCGCTGCTTTGTTGGGAACAGTGACGCCGTTTTGTTCCTGTTCGTCCATTCCGCTGTTTATGGGCTTTACTAGTGCGGGGCTACCGTTAGGGGTAACCTTTTCGTTTCTTATTTCTTCTCCTATGGTTGATTTAGGATCGTTGGTTCTTTTGATGAGCATTTTTGGAATAGAGGTAGCCATTCTTTATGTGGTGCTTGGTCTGGTTATAGCCATTGCCGGCGGTACCATGATTGAAAAAATGCATATGGAAAAATACGTCGAGGGGTTTATTTCCAGAGGAGGAAATG
>ENA-UOOK01000824-UOOK01000824.1-fermentation-metagenome-genome-assembly--contig:-NODE-824-length-41497-cov-44.642392_pt1 | contig 41497 bp, 31 predicted proteins | sample MGYA00245777_ERZ724023 | MGnify/ENA primary metagenome ERZ724023 (study PRJEB28704, sample SAMN03018312) | fermentation metagenome | biome: anthropogenic terrestrial biome; feature: soil; material...
GAATTTATGCAACACTTTTCTTTTAGGGTGTGATCTCTACTGCATTAATTGGGTTTATGTAGCAATACAGATATCGGCAATTACTACATCATGGCCATTCCAAGCAGCATCCCGGCTTGATCGCACCGGCTATGACACTTTGCTATGATATAGCAGGATTGGTTTTGACTCCCGCCATCAAAAAACCCCGGAGATTACCCCGGGGTGAGAAGAAGTCATTTTTGCTTATTTGGATACTCTGATAATCTTGCCTTGAATTCTTTTGCCGGCAGATTCCATTCGATAAAGATAGACACCGCTTTCGGCAATATCGCCACGGTCATCTTTGCCATCCCAATTCAGGATTGTGTTGCCCATGGCATCAGCCCTGGCTTTCCAGTTTCTGATCAGTTGGCCTCGAATATTGAACACTTGGAACGTGATATCAAGATTGGGAGAGGATTTGATCTGGAATTTGGTTTCACTTTGGAAGGGATTCGGCATCGCGCTAACGCCCAATTGTGCTGCTATTACGTCATCCTCGGTGTCGGAGCCTTCTATCGTAAGTGTAACAACCGGGGTGGGCAGGGAGAAATTCTGAGGGTTATTGAAAATGCTGCAGAGTTTGTAATTATACACACCATCCGGGAGATCGGCATCGCTATAGGTAAGTATGTCCGGATCTGAGATATCGGTGATCACCAAGTCGTTGCGGAATAGACGGTATCCTACGAAGCCACGGTCGTTGAAGTACATGGGCTTTTCCCAGGTAAGAATGGCCGTATTTGGAGCTTCCACATATCCGGCAAAGTTCTGCGGAGACGGAAGATTGACTATCGTGGGGCTGGGGTCACTAAATACGGGAGTTCCTGCCATTCCATACTGATCGACGGGTGTAACCTTGAATACAAATTGCTTGTTGATATCATTCGCGGCAATATCGTAGGTGATTTCATTTTCGCCGGGGATGAGTTGATTGTTGCCATTTACCACTTTGTACCATTCGTATATGCTGGTTCCTTCGTTATCACCATCGGGATCCGAAAAGACGTAGGTTCCGGTAATAGTTTGCAATACTACGGGTGGCCCGGTGATGCTAACATCTGCCACCAGCGGTGCAGCGTTCACAAACGCGTGCCCGGCAAGTGGGATGGTCAACACAGGATGGTCCGGGAAATTACCGTTAACAACGAGTTCTCCACTGATGTCACCAACTGTGGAGGGGACAAAATGTACCATGGTTGTAGCACTGCTCAGAGCCGGGATCTCCAATGCAGTAATGTCGGCAAAGAAGGTGGGGTTGGTGGTTTCCATAGTGGCCGAGACGGTGTTGTTCGAGAAATTGTAAAAGGTAATGGGCATAGAGCTGAGTCCGCTAACGTAGGTATCCGGGAACAATAATGCTTCGGTGGACACAGGATATGCTCCGGCGAGACCGGGAACGCTATATTTGGTTCCCTGCAGAATCTCTTTGCTGGAGTTATTCTGAAGAAATAGAACGAGTTCTAGATTTGGTAATTGCCAGCTAGAATTTAGATTGAAAGTAAGTGTATGGGTCACAGATTCACCTGTATCCAGAGATATTGCTGTACCGGTGGCACTGGGTGCCATCAATCGATTCACATAATCCAGTTGAGTTTGGCCCTGCCAGTTTTGCTGGATATTGGATTCTGTAATATATGAGCGTAGAAAGACATTTGTATTTGTATCTGCTTCAGGTTTTGAAACCGTCACATCCACTGTCAATACGCCACTGTCTAATGATCCCTCGGCGGTGATTGTGTATTTCGAAGGAATGGCCAGACGAGCGTTTACTCTTGGTAGAAATACTGAATACAAAGATTGAGTATTATGTCCGCCTTCATATATGTTCAATCCATCGAAGAATGAGGATGGATAGCTGGAAACTCCATAATAGGAATTTCTGGCGCTTGAATAGGCGTTTTCGTAGCTGTCGCCACCATGGTTTTTTACTACGGCTACATTGATGCCCGCTTCCAGTAGATCATGTGCGCCTATCGATGCTCCGGGGCAATAGGGACACCAAGTACCGGTTGTAATCTCCAGTACTACCATTTCTCTGGGAACTGCCCAGATTAAAGTCAAGGCTGTCATAAGCAACAGCATTATCAAAGCTCTTTTCATAATGTCTTTCCTCGCAGTTGTGTTTATATGTCGATAATCTAAGCAAGATTCGAGCCGATTGCAAGGTATATCTTTGCCCCAAAAGGAATATCTTGCCAGAAAACCATAATGCCATATCTTGTATATGTGATTCATTGCAAAGAATAAGGATTAAAACTATGAACGATAAACTAAATTCAATTTTCACAGATATCAAAGCCAAACACGATGCTCTCTTGGGGAATCGTGCTTTCAGAGATAAGAACGCCTGGCGTGGTAAGGCCGAGGATGAAGACCTGATGCGTTCGCGGTTTGCCGTGGATCGCGATCGTATCCTTTATAGCGGTGCCTACCGTCGCTATCATGGCAAGACCCAAGTGTTTTCTTTTACAAATTTGATCGATGAAGAAATGACTAATCGGAATCTTCATATAGCCTATGTATCCCAGATCTCGCGCACCATCGGTAAGTATCTGGGATTAAATACAGAGTTGATCGAAGCCATAGCCTTGGGTCACGATCTGGGACACTGTCCCTTTGGTCATGATGGAGAGAAAGCCCTTAGTAATTGTTGCCATGAAGCGGGAATAGGGCATTTCCATCATAATATCGAATCTCTGCACATTGTGGATCATATATCACGCAAGGGCAGAGGATTGAACCTCACCTTTCAGGTTCGGGATGGTATCATCTCTCACGATGGTGAGGTGCACAACACTCAATTGCGCCCAAAGGCGGACAAAAACGAAGATGATATTCGTGCCTACGCAGAAGCGAAGAAAAATGGCGAAAGCGTTCAATGGATGCCGGCAACCTTGGAAGGCTGTGTGGTTCGCATCACAGACACCATTGCTTACATCGGTCAGGATATCGAAGATGCCATTCGTTACAATATCTTGAAACGGGATGAATTGCCAGAAGAACAAGTGCGTTACCTGGGAAACACCAATAGTCAGATAATAGACACACTCATCAAGAGCGTGATAACAAACAGCTATGAACAAGATTTCATCGCCTTTGATGAAGAGAGCTCAGAGCAATTGCTGGAATTGAAAAAGTTCAATTATCGACGGATCTATACAGATGAAAACGTGAAACAATCAAACGCTGTGATCCACCGTACTATGCGCATCATGTTCGAAAAATATATGGATGACATCAGGAAAGAGAATACTGATTCAAAGATATACAAGCACTTCCTGAATCACAAAAACAAACAATATTTGGAGTCTTTCCAGCCGGCAGAGAAAGTGCGCGATTTCATCGCGACTATGACAGATCGCTATTACAATGAAGAGGTGAAAGCCTATATGCTCCCCTGGCAAGGATAGGCAAAGCCGAAACCCGCCAAAAACATCCAAACTCAGTTCAATTGCTGCTGCTGGAAGATTAGTACACATTTCCCTAATCGGATTCTGATAATGGCATGATAGAACTTTTCACCCATAATGTTTGTGTGCCGGATGCTGGCTGTAGCCCACTATCCGGCAATATCTGGCAGCAATTGCTAAAGCACTATCCTACTGCTCATTTATCCTCGACAAAATGACCGCGAGATTATGCTGGGATGCTCCAATCTCTGCCCAAGAATTGCCCGGGATCTCGGAATATTCATTCTTAGGGTTAATGGGATAATGCCCTAGACTACACAATATTCATACTCATGCATTCACAGCCTGCTTAACGCTGCATAGGCTGTCTAAACCCGGCTTACAATGGCAATTTGCTGCCCTGTGCAGCCTATTCCACACAGCAGTAAACTGCATTTAAAAAGAGCGGCTAACATTGGACACTTAGCTTGAGCGGTAACCTGCGCGGTAAACAGAGCAGTAAACAAAGTCAGCCAAAAATTATCTCAAAATTATCTCATAACAATTATCTCATTTTTCTCCCAATTTCTTCCTGTATGTATGGCGTTCATCACCTCTTAATCAAGCGTTCATCAAGCGTTAATAATTAACGCTTGATGAACGCTTGATGACTACTTGATTAACACTGTCAATAGAGGTGACAAAGTACTTATCAAAATGGTCTTTTTTGAACCTGAACTGTAATTGGGCCTTTTTGGAGTATGTAAAGAACTTGTAGCGTAAAGACTGCCAAACAGTGCCCGACATTCCCAACAGTAAGCTACAGATAACGGCAGGCATCTTACAAAGAACGAGAAGATGCCGGATCAAGATTGGCCGGCTTGCATATATATGGGGGAATGCCAAAGGAAGAATTATCTTGACAATTGAGCAATTCTCTCATGAAAAGATCAGAATAGCAGAATTGCTTTGTTGTAGATAGGAGAATGCGATGTCTGAACAGAAGAAGAGCGGTCATGGCTTTGGCACGGCCCCAGTTTTCTTAGCGGCCATCAGCACCATATTGGGTGCTGTCATGTTTTTACGTTTTGGATATGCCGTTGGAAATGTGGGGCTTGCCGGCAGTTTGATGATTGTATTGATCGGTCACATGATCACCATCCCCACGGGTCTGGCGATAGCCGAGATAGCCACAAACCTCAAAGTACGTGGCGGCGGCGAATATTACATCATCAGTCGTTCATTCGGTTCCACTCTGGGCGGAACCATCGGAATATCTCTTTATTTATCGCAGGCAATATCGGTGGCGTTCTATCTGATCGCTTTTGCTGAGGCATTCCGACCGCTGTTGAACTATTTTGCTGATTTGACGGGATATATCCCGGACATCAGAGTGATCTCTATACCAGCGGCGGTGATCTTGACTTTGATTCTTTCCCGCAAAGGAGCCTCGATTGGAGTTAACGCATTGATGGGTATTGTCATAACCTTGGGCATATCCCTGGTTTTGATCTTTGCCGGCAAGGGTATGCTGAGTGAGGGCACTGCCATTGGTTTGTTCGATAAGGTTGAAAACCCACATAGCTTCTTCAAGGTATTTGCCATAGTGTTTCCTGCTTTTACGGGTATGACAGCCGGGGTCGGGCTATCCGGAGATTTGAGGGATCCCAGAAAATCTATCCCCTTGGGAACTCTTACGGCTACCCTCACCGGACTGGCAGTGTATATCCTGCTTGTCTTCAAGCTCAGCAACAGTGCCAGTCCTCAGGACCTGGCCTCAGATCAGTTTATTCTCAGTAAGATATCTTTGTGGGGTCCATCAGTATTCATCGGTTTGGGTGCTGCAACTCTTTCATCGTCACTAGGCTCTTTTCTGGTTGCCCCGCGAACCTTGCAAGCACTTAGTTCAGACCGTTTTTTCCCATCAACGGCATGGAACAAATTCCTTAGCAAGGGCAAGGGGACATCAAATGAACCCGTGAACGCTACCTGGGTTACCGCGGCTATAGTATTCGTTTTTGTGGCTATCGGCGATGTCGATTTTGTGGCACAGATCATCAGTATGTTTTTCATGATTACATACGGAACTCTGTGTACCATCAGTTTTCTGGAACACTTTGCCGGTAATCCGTCCTATCGTCCAACATTCAAGACAAAGTGGTACTTTTCCCTGATTGGAGCTATCTCCAGTTTTTTGATGATGTTTATGATGCAGCCGGCATATGCTTTGGCTTCCATACTGGTGATTACCGGTATCTATTTGTGGTTGAACAAGACCAGAGCCGGAGAGAGAAACCTGGCCATGGTATTTCGCGGAGTACTGTTCCAGAGTACCCGCAAGCTGCAGATCGCTATTCAAAAACGTAATGCCGCTCCGGATATGTCGAACTGGCGTCCCTCGATAATCGCTATCACAGAGTATTCGGAAGACAGGGTAGCGGTGTTTAACCTCTTGCGCTGGCTTAGTCATCACTATGGTTTTGGCTCCTATATTCATTTCATCAAAGGACCTCTGAATCTGGGCACCAACAACGAATCCAAAAAGATCCTGCAAAACCTGATCAACCAATCTCAGATAAGCTCCGCAGGTTTCTATGTGGATACCATTGTAGCGCCCACTTTCAAAACTGCCGTAGCCCAAATCGTGCAGATTCCCGGGATCAATGGCATGGAGAACAACAGCATTCTTTTCAATTTCTACAAGGACAATAAAGATGAGATACCTCCCATCATCGAGGGATGCTATTTCACTGCTGTCACGGGATTGAACGCACTGATCTTGCGGAGCGGAACCAGACATTTCGGTTTCCGTAGTAGAATAGACATCTGGCTGACGCCCGGAGACTATCGCAACGCAAACCTGATGATTCTGCTTTCCTACATCCTCATTGGTCATCGGGAATGGAAGAACTGCCAGATTCGCGTTTATGATGTGGTGGATAGCGGTCACGCTCACGCTAATAAGCTGGATGAGCAAATCAGCAGTGGTAGATTGCCCATCTCCAGAGGCAACATCCAGAAGATTGAAAAGAAGCCGGATGAAGACTTGCCGGATGTGATGTCCAAGGTATCCTGCGATGCAGATCTCATAGTGTTGGGCTTGTCTCTGAAAAAGATGAGACGCGACGGCGGCAAGTATCTGCTTAGCTTTCCATGCGCTCAGGATATGTTGTTTGTGAGGGCGGGACAGAAGATCTTGATCGATTCCGAAACCGATGAAGACGACATTATAGAAGGGGTGGAAGACAACATCAATCCCGCGGATCCAAATAAGGAAGAGACCGGAGTAAGTGAAACAAAAACTGATGATTCGAAACAAAGTAGGCCGGATCAGAGCAAATCTGAGATTGTTACTTGACAAGCTTGCTGCGAATAATATTATGACTCATATATGCTAAGTTTACGATATAGAAGGAGACGATCATGAAAAAAAGCATTATGTTATTCTTGATTTTTGCAATCAGTGTGGGGCTTTGCGCCCAGTCTGCCAAGCAGGAAGCCTTGCAAAGCCTTGACCAGGCAAAGAATCTGATCAATCAGAACAATCTGCTGAAAGCCCAGGATGAACTGAATTATGCACAATCCAAATTGGGTGAATTACTATCGGCTGAACTGCTGAAATTTATCCCGGATGCCCCCACCGGCTTCGTTTTGGAAGATCGCCAGGCAGCAAATCTTGGTCAAGCCGGTGCCATTATCGGCAGCGCGAACGCCATCTCGGCCAATGGTATGTACACAAAGGGAGACGCCGATTTCGATCTCAGTATTACCGTAGGCGGGTTGGTGGGACAATCCGGTGGTCTGGCAGGTTTGGCAGCACTGTTTGGCGGCATGTCCACCTCCAATACCAGAAACACCAGAATCAAAGGTTACAACGCTACCGTGGAATACGATGGCAGCGAGCTTAGCGGCACTTTGACGATCAAAGTGGGAGAGAAGATTACTGTGATCGTACAAGGCGATGATATCGAAAACACCGATATGTTGAATACTTTGGCTGAAACGATAGATTTGGCAGGCTTGGAAAAAGCCTTCTAGTCTAACATCAAAGTATTATTAACCCTGCCTGATCATCGATTTCGGCAGGGTTTTTGCATCGGTATTACTGAGGCATCCACAAAGCTGTGGTGTAAATAACTATCTGAAACACAAAAAGATATATGTGCTACAGTGCTAAGCTGGCGCATAAGTTCTTCAATGCTCTGAAAGAGAGTAAGCAGTTTTTTTATAGACAATATCCTGAAGTAATGAAAAATGGCATTAATCACGAATCTGTTTAATTTTACGGAGATAAGCAGCTTCGTTTCACGGTTCAGAAGATATTGGAAATTCCCGTCCGGACAAGTGGCGGGCTATACATAATATGATTTATTAGGAAGTAACCCGACTGTATCGGGGTGGATCCATAACAAGATTATAAGGACAAGTTATGAAAAGCGACGCGGATAATCCGCTTTCAAAGATAAGAAACATCGGCATCATGGCACATATCGATGCAGGTAAGACCACAACCACCGAACGCATATTGTTCTATACCGGCTTTTTGCACAAGATGGGAGAAGTTCATGATGGAAATGCTTTCACAGATTGGATGGAACAAGAGCGTGAACGTGGCATCACCATTACTTCTGCCACAGTCAATGCTCCCTGGAGAGAGCATCAGATAAACATTATCGACACTCCCGGACATGTGGATTTCACAGCTGAAGTGGAGCGTTCCCTGCGAGTATTGGATGGTGCTGTGAGCGTGTTCTGCGCTGTGGGCGGAGTGGAACCTCAATCTGAAACTGTGTGGCACCAGGCCGACAGATATAAAGTACCCCGTCTGGCTTATGTGAATAAGATGGATCGCACCGGTGCCGATTATGAGAATGTGATCAACATGATACACGAAAGGCTGACGAGTAAAGCCTGCGCCATAAATATACCGATCGGTAAGGAAGATTGCTTTGAGGGTGTGATAGACTTGATCTCGATGGAAGCTTGGTACTTTGATCCTCTCACCCAGGGCACTCATACCTCACACATGAAGATCCCCGATTTCATGATGGACGAAGCCCTGATAGCCAGAGAACATCTATTGGAAAGCATAGCTGAGTTTAACGATGAACTGATGATGCTGGTTTTGGAAGGCGAAGATGTCCCCTCTGAGCTTATCAAGAAAGCCATTCGCAGGGGCACCATCCACCATGGCTTTATCCCGGTATTGTGTGGCTCTTCATTAAAGAATAAAGGCTTGCAGCTGCTACTGGATGCTGTCGTGGATTTTCTTCCCTCACCCTTGGATATCGGAGATACCCACGCCATGGATCCCGACAGCCACGAACCGGTGTATCTGGCCGCTGATCCTGATGATCACTTTGTGGGAATGGCCTTTAAGGTACAGATTGACAAATATGTGGGGCGCTTGATCTATGTAAGAGTGTACAGCGGAACACTGAAAAAGGGCGGAAACTTTCAGAATATGACAAACGGCAAGCGGGAACGCGTGGCACGGATATTGCAGATGATGAGCAACAAAAAGAACGACAAAGAGTATCTGCATGCCGGCGACATCGCCGCGATCGTGGGACCAAAATATCTGGTAACCGGAGACACCATCACCGACGGGAACATAAACGTGGTGTTATCCAAAATGCATTTTCCGGATTCTGTGATCTCGATCGCGATCGAGCCCAAAACCAAGGCGGATCAGGAAAACCTGGCAAACGCTCTACTGCGCCTGGAAGAAGAAGATCCCACATTCAAAGTCCATGTGGACAAAGATTCCGGGCAAACCTTAATCTCCGGAATGGGTGAATTGCATCTGGATATCATTGTAGACCGGATCAAACGCGAATTTGGCGTGACCGCGAATGTGGGTAATCCCCAAGTATCATACAAAGAAAGCATTACTTTGGTAGTGCAGACATCGGAAGTATTCCAACGGGAATTGAACGGTAAGGGTAATTATGCCTCGGTTACCTTCCGCCTGAGTCCTATACCCCTAAAAGAGATCAGTGACGATCAGAAGAATACATTCAAGTGTTCGGTGGATTCGGCGAAGATACCTCAGGAGTATTGGAAAGCCATCGAAGAATCAGCACTGGCTGCGCTTTCTGACGGCCCTTTGATCAGTTCCAACGTGGAGCGTGTTGCCATTGAGCTGGTGGATGGGGATTACAACCCGGTAGATTCTAACGAACTGGCATTTCGGATAGCCACATCCATGGCAATCTGCAAGGGCTTAAGGCAGGCAAAACCTGTGATTATGGAGCCGATTATGATGTTGACAGTGATCTCTCCAGACGATTTTGTGGGCGACATTATCTCGGATATCAACGCCAAACGTGGCAAGATTGAGGTGATGCGTAAACACAATGAATATCAACAGGAAGTGGTGGCAGATGTTCCCCTTTCGGAGCTGTTTGGTTATTCAACCAGAATCCGCAGCTTGTCACAGGGGCGTGCGATCTATACTTTGGAATTCAAAAAATTTGAGATCGCGCCGGCACAAGTACAAAACGAAGTACTCCGCAGGATAAGGGGATATGCAGAATAAACTTGACAAGCAAAGCATAAAATACAATTATGTTAAGGGAAAGAAAATTATTGAGGAGATAGATATGACTATCGATCTTACTTTTGATGGAAACATTGCTGCCATGAAGATCGACGGCATTCTGAATAGTGAGAATGCCCACATCTTGCAGGAAAAGCTTACCGAAGTAATGCAGAGCAATGCCAGTATGCTGGAATTGGATCTATTGGATTGCCGCAATATATCTTCCACCGGAATCGGCAAGATTCTATTGTTTTACAAAGATTTCATCTCAAAAGGCGGAGAAATTGAGGTGGTTCGCAGCTCCAACAGCGTGTATGATTTGTTTAGTATGCTGAAGCTGAACCAACTGTTTACTGTAAACCTCGGCTAAACAAAGATGGCTGACCGGGCAAGGATCCTGGTGGTTGATGATAGCATAGCGATTGTCAACTCCCTGGAAGCAATATTGGGCATCAGTGGTTACAAGGTGGATACCGCTTACAGCGGAAGTGATGCCTTGCGCAAGATTCATCAGATAGATTATGATCTGGTAATCTGCGACATCGAGATGCCGGGATTGTCCGGACTGGAATTTCTGGGCAGAGTGCGGGAGGAATTTGATCGTAACCTGGATGTGATACTAATGACCGGATATCTGGAGCACGATTATTTCATCGAAGCTATCCGCTTGGGAGCTAGTGATTTTATTCGTAAACCGATAGATACCAAGCACATGATCAGTTCCATCCGTGAATTGATCTTCAGAAAACAGAATCGGGATGAGAAATCTGAGTTCTTCGGACATCTGGACAAGGCTGCATTTACTTTCGAAATGCCGGCAAAGAAGTTCTCCAAATTGGGAGTGTCCAAAGTTTTCAGCAATTATATGCGACAGTACTTCCGCGTAGGGCCAAAGGTTTTGAATGAGCTGTTGGTATGCGTGGATGAAATGATTTATAATGCCTATATACATGGAACCCTGAACCTCAGTGTGCGCGAGCGAGCTTTGACGCATGAAGCATTGCAGGATGTGATCGATAAGAGGATGGAGAATCCGGAAATCCGCGAGCGCAAAGTGACCTTTGCTTTTGTGGTGGACAACCTTCAGCAGTGCATCGAAGTCTGTGTGGAGGATGAGGGTGATGGCTTCGATTTTGAATCCTGGCTGGAAACCATCAGGACAGAGCAAATCCACGATATTGAAGGTCATGGCAGAGGCCTGGCAATGCTTTATCACCTCAGTGATGAGATGATTTTCGAGCGCGAGGGAAGGAAAGTAAAGATCAAGAAAAGCCTGATTGCGTCTGATGCCGATGAAGGCTATTGATCTGCACAAAGAGTTTCCCACCATCAGCCAGGCAGATTTCAACTTTCTGCTATGCAATCTGAAGCATTGCAATCCGGGTCAAGTAAGCCTTAATCAATCACTCAACAGCGCCGAAGTGACCACCATGCAAGAATGGTTGGGACGTTTGCTGGGGGGTGATCCTCCTCAATATGTTGTTCACACAGCCTGGTTTTTCTCTATGGAGTTGTATGTGGATCCCAGAGTCTTAATCCCCCGCTATGATACGGAAGTCTTGGTTGACGCCCTACTTCCATATCTGGTGCCCAAAGCGAAAGTGCTGGAGATTGGAGTAGGATCGGGAGCCATATCCCTAGCATTGAAAAAAAGCAGAGCGGATCTGCAGATCTTTGCCACAGATATTGATGGCGGTGCCCTGGATGTAGCCCGGAAAAACTCTATCCGGCTTCAGCTTCCCATATACCTCGTGCAGGCTGATCTCTTTCCCGCTTCTGAAGGTGATTTTGATCTGATAGTATCCAATCCCCCATACATCAGTCCCGAAGAATATCTCGAACTGGAAAGCACTGTGAGAGACAAAGAACCGAAAATTGCCTTATTGGCAGCAGATAAGGGTTTTGCTTTCTTCAAACGTATTCTGGATAAAGCTCCGCAGTATCTGAAAGCAGGAGGAATATTGGCATTTGAGCATGGCAATAAACAGCAAAGCGCTTTGCAGAACTTGACAGAATCTGCCGGCTTTAGATTACTGCAAAAAGGACGTGATCTGGCTGGTCGTGATCGCTTCCTGATCGTAAAATTAAAATAAATCCCAAGAGGATCCCATGGATAAATTCATCATCGAATCCAGTCGCGATTTGAGCGGCAAAATCTATGTAAGCGGCGCCAAGAACGCCATTCTCCCTGTAATGGCAGCCTGCCTTCTGGCTCCGGGTAAGTCTGTATTGAAAAATGTTCCCATGCTCATCGATCTCAAAACAATGGCTCATCTTCTGAGAGTGATCGGTGCCAGAGTGGATTATGAAAATGACTCCATGAGCATTGACAGCAAGGATGTATGCTATCCTGAAGCGCCATATGAATTGGTGAGCAAAATGCGGGCTTCGATATATGTATTGGGTCCCTTGCTGGCTCGTTTGGGCAAGGCTCGCGTATCTTTCCCCGGTGGATGTGCCATCGGAACTCGCCCTGTGGATCTTCACCTGAAAGCGATGGAAGCCCTGGGTGCTGAGATTGAGATCGAGCACGGTTACATCAACGCAAAGTGTGAAGCTTTAAAAGGCGGAGATATACATTTCGAAAAATCCTCTGTAGGTGCTACCATCAATGCGCTCATGGCAGCGGTTTTGGCAAAAGGTGTTACCCGTATGTTCAACGCAGCTATGGAACCGGAAGTGGATAGCACCATCGATCTTCTGAATAAGATGGGGGCATCAATACAAGGTAAAGGTAGTACTACACTCACGATCGAAGGTGTGGATGAACTCTTTCCCGTGCAAATGGAAATGATCCCGGATCGCATCGAAGCGGGAACTTTTCTGATCGCCGGAGCTCTTTCCACCAAAGCCGTAACCGTATGCGGATGCAATCCCGAACACTTAACCGCACTGCTGGATAAACTGCGCGAAGCAGGCTGTGAACTGCAGATAGCCGGCAGCGATATCACCGTGAACCCACCAAAGACAATTAAGGCTACCAATATCCTAACCTTGCCGCATCCCGGTTTCCCCACCGATCTTCAAGCTCAAATGACCGTATTGATGAGCCTCGCAGATGGAGTCAGCTTTGTGGAAGATACGGTTTTCCCGGATCGTTTCATGCATGTGGCGGAGCTCAACCGGTTGCAGGCTGATATTCAGATGCAGCGCAATGTTGCCCGGATAAACGGTGTGAAGAGCCTCAGTGGAGCGGAAGTGATGGCGACCGATTTACGAGCCAGTGCAGCTTTGGTATTGGCTGGAATGGTGGCAGAGGGCACTACTACCGTATCCCGCATTTACCACATAGATAGGGGATACGATCGAATCGAGGAAAAGCTCAACGGGATCGGCGCCAAAATAAAGCGCGAACAGGGCTGATGGCAGTTTCCTGGCCCTGTGCCGGGGTTTTTGCTACGGCTATTACATCAGTTCTTTGAGGTTTGCCAGAGCCTCAGGGGCGACCTCGTACAAAAACTTATTGGTATCGCAGGGTAGATCCGAGCATTCAGCACAGGTCCGGTAGCCTTTAGCGGTCGCACAGGCCCGGATAGGGCATTTGGCGCACCAACTGAACTTTATGCCCTCACTTTGGCAAGCGTTGCAATTGATCTCTGCGTGACTCATCTGATGCTGGTATCGTTTGGACCATTCTACTGCCACATTCTGCCGCAAGTCGTTGTCATCGTTGATGGTGGCAATGTAGGCTTCACACTTGGAACAGTCTATGCCGCAAGCTGATATTAGTTTTTTCATAATGTATCCTTGTTATACAGGTGTTCTTTATCTTGTATTTGTTTGTAATCCGGAAGTTGATATGGTTCTCTAAGGAAGAATGGTTTCAAAAAGCTGTGTGATATTGCTCTGACGGGGCAATTCCACCAACATCGCAGGCAGAGTAGGCAGTCATCGGCAAATCGGATATTTCCATTTTCCAGAGTGATATTCTGGGTGGGACATTGCTTCGCGCAAAGCCCACAGGAAGTGCAATCTGAATTTACTTTCCAGTGCTTTGAAGATTGGACGGCTCCATATTTCTCAAGTCCGGCGAAAGCGTACAATAGCCCTCGCAAAGGGGGATCTGCTATTTTGTTTCTGATACCGGCCAGAATTTCTGAGGCACTCTGTCGTGCCAATACGATGCATTTCTCGTAACGTTTTTCCACTTTTGCCGGCTTTGCAGTTCCAAAGGAATTAGGCGGCATTACATAAAGCTGTTCGTGTTTGAGGCGGTAGCCCAGCTTTGCCATGCTATCACGAATTCTAAAAGTGGATCCTGCGCTGGCGAAAGAGCTTCCGGCTGTCTTGAAAAGAAAGTAGTCCTTTCGCATTGCGGGTAAGGTCTTTAGAAAATCGTACACAATAATGGGAGCATCCATGGCATGAACCGGAAAGCCGATACCGATGATATCCCAATCCGAATAATTAGGGCTTATCCGGGCTTGCAAGATATCTTCCATGGGGATGAATTCACAGGTCTCTTGGTGAACTTGAAATTCGTCACACAGGATATTGGCTATGGCACTTGTATTACCCGTGCCACTGAATTGAATAATCAGGATACGCATAAAACCTTCTATTGATGCATAATTCATTCTGTATAAAGCAATATTCCATAGAGTCCGGGATTGTCAAGTCCGAACTGTCGATACATTCGATCTTGATAACAGCGGTGGAACAACTGAAATCGAATCAATTGAAGCCAGACTACCCATAAAACGCGGTTTGATTTACCACCTCAGGGGGGAGGGGGGGCTATGTTTTGATGCCACTTCTTTAGTGTGTACTAAAAAAATCCATACCATAGGCTTTGTGGTGGTATCAGAACGATGGGTTGTAGTATTACTAACTGTTGTTTTGCATAGTGCGAACTTTTTGAGTTTCACTTTGGATTGTGGATATAATGTTTTTGTTTGATGCTTTATCTGCATTATGGGATAGAACTGCGAGATAGATGAGGGTAAAGATTGTATGGTTAGCAGTTTCAGAAAATTGTATCTGTTTTTTTACCGTGACAGATATCACTGATTCTTCATCAGGAATTATGAGTTTGCACATCATTTTTTACCAGTATTCTATGGGGAAAAATCACTTGACAGGATTCACCTTGTCCCAAAGACTAACATAAAGTAATATTATCAATAGGTAAAAATGCAACAATTTTCTGAGATATTAGCATTGATGAGGCAGGAAGTGGTTCCGGCACTTGGTTGTACGGAGCCCGCTGCTGTGGCTTTGGCGGCTTCCTTTGCAGCGAGTGTATTTCCCGCAGCATACGATGACATCACGGTAATAGTAAGCCAAAACATCCTCAAAAACGGAATGGGTGTGGGAATTCCGAATACAGGGCTAGTCGGCTTGGAAATAGCTGCCGCCTTGGGGTTGATCGTGGCCAAACCGGAAAGAGAATTACAAGTATTGGCAGATATCGATCCCGATCAGGTTGAAGCCGGTAAGAAACTCGCCGAAAGCATTGATATTCAGCTTTATCCCGGTGAAGATAAAGTGTATATTGAAGTCGAGTTAAACAGTAAAGATCATCGGGCACGAGCGGTGATTCGCTGGCGTCATTCCTTTCTGCACAAGCTGGAACTGGATGATAAGGTCTTAAAGTATCAGGACATGGGGCCTCAAAGTGATTCCAGGTTGGTAAGCGCATCGGATTTCAAGCTGAAAGACTACTATAACTATTGTACTCAAGCAGAATATAATACGCTGCTTACCATGGATTTGGGAGAAAAGTATAATCGTCGTATAGCGGATTTTGGCCTCAGCGAAAACTTGGGTATCGCTGTGGGAAAATCAATCATGCAGCAGATTGAGCAGGGGCTTTTGGGTGATGATATCCATCATTGGGCAATGGCACTAACTGCGGCCGCTACCGACGCCCGTATGAGCGGATGCAACCTCCCTGTGATTGCCAATACAGGCAGCGGAAATCAGGGACTATCCATAACCTTGCCCATCATTGCTGCAGCCGAAAAGCTAAAGAGTTCTCATGAACAACTGGTCCGGGCTCTGGCTATGGGTCATTTGGTAAGTGTGCATATGAAGCATAAAATTGGTCTGTTGTCCTGCATTTGCGGTTGTCTATCTGCAGCAGCCGGAGCCGCCAGCGGTATTGTCTTATTGCTTGGAGGAGATTACCATAAGGTGGAATATGCCATAAAGAATATGATAGGTAACACGGCCGGGATGGTATGTGATGGGGCAAAAGAGGGATGCTCTCTGAAGGTGGCCACCAATACTTCCGCCGCCGTACAATCCGCATTACTGGCTCACATGGGCAAATGCATCTCTGCCAATGATGGTATTGTAACAGATGACATCGATGAAACGATCGACAATCTGGCGGAATTTGTAAATTCCGGGATGCAGAACGCGGATTCCACAATACTGAATATAATGATAAATAAAAAGAATCATAAAGAGGAGCACAATGTCTGAGAAACCTTTTGTTGCCAAACTAGATAATGTATTACCCCCGGATCCGGTGTTTGAACCGGGAATTCGCAGAGCACCTGACAGGGGATTGAACTTAAGTAAGAAAGAAATTAAACAAGCTCTTAAGAACGCATTACGCTACATCCCCACCGAACTTCACAGGCGAGTAGCACCAGAATTTTTGGAAGAATTGAAGACCATGGGAAGAATCTACGGCTACCGCTTTAGACCAAAAGGTCGCTTGATGGGTAAGCCGATTGATGAATACAAGGGTATTACCCAGGCCAAAGCTTTGCAAGTGATGATCGACAACAATCTCGATTTTGATATTGCTTTGTATCCCTATGAATTGGTCACTTACGGTGAAACCGGTCAAGTGTGCCAAAACTGGATGCAGTATCGTTTGATCATGAAGTATTTGGAAGCTATGACCGAGAATCAGACTCTGGTAGTGGCCAGCGGGCATCCCGTGGGTCTTTTCCCTTCCAGACCGGAAGCACCCAGAGTGATCTCCACCAATGGACTTGTGATCGGAAAATGGGACAATCCGGAAGATTTCAAACGACTCACGGCTTTGGGTGTGGCAAATTACGGGCAGATGACAGCCGGCGGCTGGATGTATATCGGGCCGCAGGGTATTGTGCATGGTACCTATATCACTTTGCTGAACGCGGGTAGAAAGTATTTAGGGATTCCCGTGGATCAGGATCTTGCGGGAGTATTGTATATCTCTTCCGGCTTAGGTGGAATGAGTGGCGCGCAGGCAAAGGCAATAGAAATCTCCGGAGGAATCGGTATCATCGCAGAAGTGGATTACTCCCGCATCGAGACCAGGCATTCTCAGGGCTGGGTATCTCGAGTATCTGCCGATTTGGCAGAGATATTCACTTGGGTCCAAGAAGCCAGAAAGAGCAAAAAAGCACTATCTATTGCCTATCATGGCAACATCGTGGATTTGTTGGATTATTGCGACCGGCAAGACCTCAAAGTGGAACTGATCAGCGATCAGACCTCCTGTCATGCGGTTTACGAAGGTGGATACACACCTGCCGGGCTCAGTTTTGACGAAGGCCGCAAGCTTCTTGCCGCAGATGAAACCAAGTTCAAAGAAAAAGTGGATGAATCTCTGAAAAAGCACTTTGAGACCATTAAATCACTCACACAAAAGGGGTCACGCTTTTGGGATTATGGCAACAGCTTCATGGCCAGTGTCTTTGATGCCGGAGTGCACGAGATCGCCAGAAATCCCGAAAATACAAATGATGGTTTCATCTGGCCATCTTATGTTGAAGACATCATGGGTCCCATGTGTTTTGATTATGGCTACGGACCTTTTCGCTGGGTTTGTCTGTCCCGCAAAGACGAAGACCTCAGGGCCACCGATAGAGCGGCCGCTGCGTTGATAGACCCCAAAAGAAATTCCATGGATCGAGACAATCATCATTGGATAAACAGTGCCGAAGAAAACGCCCTTGTAGTGGGTACGAAAGCGCGTATCCTCTATGCTGACGAAGAAGGCCGGGTTCGCATCGCGCTGAAATTCAACGACATGGTGCGCAATGGTGAGATTGGTCCGGTGATACTGGGCAGAGATCATCATGATGTATCCGGTACAGACTCTCCCTTCCGTGAAACCGCGAATATATATGACGGCTCCAATTTGATGGCAGACATGGCAACGCACTGTTTCGCCGGTAATGTAGCTAGAGGTATGACTCTGGTGGTGCTATCAAATGGCGGAGGAGTAGGCATCGGACGCAGTGTTAATGGCGGGAATGGTATTGTATTGGACGGCAGCGCGCGCATGGATGAAGTGGTTCGTAAGGCTCTTTCTTGGGATGTGATGGGTGGTGTGGCTCGCAGAGCTTGGGCCCGCAATTCCGGGGCTATCGACACAGCAGAAATGTGGAACGAAAAACACTCTGCCGAGGGAGCGATTACGGTTCCTGAAGCGGCTGATGATGAATATTTGGAAAGCCTGCTGTAGCAGGAAAGGAAGTGACAAAATGCTTAATCAGTTTGTGAAAGCGATGAAGGCTGAGGGTCTTCCGGATATGCTGATCCGCACCTTTTCTTCCTATTACGAAGCACTGCGTGGCGGAAAGATGGGTAAGATAAAAGAATCTGATATTAGCGCTCCTCAAAGCGATTCTCTGGTGCGATATGAAGATCTCGAAAGCATCGGCACAAACAAACTATTGAAGCAAATTGCCGTGATTAAACTGAATGGTGGATTGGGAACCAGTATGGGGCTGTCCAAGGCAAAATCCCTTCTTCCGGTGAAAGGTAATATGAACTTTTTAGATATCATTACGCGTCACGTGCTGGCACTAAGATCCAGCAGCGGGTATGATGTCCAATTGATGTTTATGAACAGTTTTGCCACCCACCAGGATACTATTGACTACTTGGCTAAATACCCGGATCTGGTAAAGCAAAGCTTGCCCATAGCCTTTGTCCAAAACAAGTTCCCCCGCATATTGCAAGACACACTGGCTCCCTTCGAGAGCAAGGATAAAGATCAACGCTGGAATCCGCCCGGTCACGGTGATCTATATACGGCGATATCCACATCCGGTATATTGGAAGGCTTGATCGCACAGGGTTATCGCTATGCCTTTGTGGCGAACTCCGATAATCTGGGAGCTGTAGTGGATCCTGCCATCGCCGCATATATGGCAAAATACGATATACCTTTCCTGATGGAAGTGTGCCAGCGCAGTCAGATGGATAGCAAAGGCGGTCATCTGGCGCAAGACAAAGAAGGCAATCTACTCTTGAGAGAGATCGCGCAATGCCCTGAAGAAGACCTTGCTTCGTTTCAGGATATCGATAAATACAAGTATTTCAATACGAATAATTTGTGGATTGATCTGAAAGCATTGGAATGGCATCTGATCACCAATGAGGGACTGATGCTTTTACCCTTGATCGTGAATCCGAAAGTGGTGCAGGATCAAAAAGTGTATCAATTGGAAACAGCGATGGGTGCGGCAATTAGCAGTTTTAAAGGATCTAGAGCACTCGTGGTGCCCAGACAGCGTTTCGCGCCGGTGAAAAAAACCAATGATCTGCTGGCTATATGGTCTGACCTCTATGAATTAAATGATCAGTATCAACTGAAACTGAAACGGGGAATAGAGAAGATACCCTACATAGAGCTTGATCCTCGCTATTATGCAAGCATCGATCAAATGCGTAAGCGTTTTACCGGTATTCCTTCACTGGCAGGCTGTAAAGAGTTGAAAATAGAAGGCGACGTAAGCTTTGACAACGATGTTATCTGCGACGGACGCGTGCATGTGAAGGCTCAGAATCCAGTACGGATAAGCAATCGGCTCATCACCGGTGAAGTAAATTACGAATAAGGGGGATCAATTTGGTTTCAAAAGCTACTAAGGTTCGTTTAGGTGTTTTTTTGGCGATAGGGAGCCTGCTGATCCTTGTCTTTGCCGCAGCAGTGGCAGGCAATCGCCTTACGCAAAAATGGGACACTTACTATATAGAATTTGTGGACTATCCGGTAAGTGGATTGCAGGTGGGCGGCACCGTGAATTATCAGGGCATCAAAGTCGGCAGGGTTGAAGACATCAAGATTGATCCCGATAATGTGCTGAAAGTGCAGGTTAGGATCAACATCGAACCCGGTACTCCGATCAAAGACGACACAGAAGCAGTGTTGAGTCTGATTGGTATCACCGGTTTGAAAGCGGTTGAGATACGGGGGGGCACAAACGAAGCTCGAACCATCAAACCCGGTGGCAATATCAAAGCCGGATCCACCATGATCGACGACATCTCCGAGCGAGCCATATCCATTGCGGAAAAGATCGACCTGATAGCTGCCAATATCAACGAAATAACCAACGAACAGAATCGGGAAAACTTGGCCAAGATACTTCAAGAAACCAGTGGTATTCTCGAAACCACCAGTATAAAGCTGAGCGGAACCCTGGATGCCTTTAGCCGTATTGCCAATAACACGGCCGATCTCACAGATGATCTGAGTAGGAATATGGACTTTCTCACTCAGAATCTGGCGGGGAATATCAATGACATCTCCGATAGCGCAGTGGAATCTCTTGATACTATCGCCAAAACTCTGAATGACGAATTGGTGCTGATAACCAGAAATCTGAACCAAAACGTGACTGACATTAGCGATCAAGCACAGTACTTGATGCAGGATACCCGATTCCACCTGAATAATGTGGGGCAGAACACCAATACTCTGGTCTTGGAAAGCACAGAGCAGATAGTGCAAGTGAGCGCGAGTATAAATAGATCTCTGGATACGATCAATCAGTTGCTGTCCTCGGAAGAATTCATATCGATTGTCCAGAATATCGATACGCTTTCAGGACAATTGGCAGAGGCAAACATGAAAGACATGGTAACAAATTTGGGAACTACCATCCAGCGTACGGGTATATTGATTAACACTCTGAACCGTACAGTGTTACGTTCTCAGGATGACCTGATGGAGACGATGGAAAACCTGCGTGATGCCACTGAGAACTTGAATGATTTTTCCAGACAGATTTCGGATAATCCAGCAATTTTATTGAGAGGCAATTGATATGAAAGGAACCATAACTTTACAACGCTTGATGATTCTGCCCATCCTGGCATTAACACTGTTGCTTGCCGCTTGTTTTGGTAAAGTGGATAGGGTGGTTACGAATTATTATGTTTTGGATTATCAATCCAGTACCGAACGGCAAGAGCTGAAACAGGATGTCTCCAATGGGAAATCACTGCAAGTGATGAACAGCAGGATCAACAGAACGTACAATCGTAATCAAATAGTAGCCAAAGAGAATTTTTACAGAGTTCGTTTTATGAGTAATGACCTCTGGGCAAACCGCTTGTCAGACGCTATCCCAAACATCATCACACAGAGATTGAGGACATATAACATATTCTCGAATGTTAGTCGGGATTCTGGCCAGTTTGATCCTGATTACTACCTGGAAACCAATGTACTGAATATCGAGAAACTGGAGGACAAAGATCCACGCGCATATCTGAGGATAGAGTTTGTATTGCGCGACAGTACTTCTGAAAATGTGGTACTAACACATCGCAATGAACGTTACTATCCCCTTACAGACGATTCAGTGGTGTACTTGATTCAAGTGTTTAACAACCTTATTATGGAAGAGACAAACACTTTCGCTGCAATGTGTATCATGCATTTTGCCGGTAGACTCATTAAAAAGCCCGGCATTGATTTTCAGGATCCGCTTACCGCTCCTGAGCAGTATATCTATCAACAACTGGAAGATCAGGAGGCAAACCAGGTCTATGGCGAGCTTTTCCTCAGCACAAAAGCTCCAATAACCAATGAGATGCTGTATCGGGTTGAGGCGTTGGACGAGCTTAATACAAAGGTCTCCGAGCATGTGGGAGCTTTTAATACTCCGCTATACTTGATACCGGGAAAATACAGAGTGATAACCGGATACAACGATGACATCCGTATGATCATGAATGTATTTCCTCAGCAAAGAACCGTGGTGGAACGTAATTGGTGTGAACTAAAGGTAAGGGTATTGGATCAGACTCAGAGTAAAGTACGCCAGATATATGACATCTGGATTCAGAACGAGGACGATTATGGCTATACAAAAGTAGGCACAGACTTCTCTCTGAGCGATGATCAGCATGGCATAGAAGAGAATCTGTGGATCCTGCCTCCCGGGAATTACATGATCACTTTGGGTGGCTATTCCTGGAGCGATCTGAAAGATTTTACAACTGTCTGCCTGAAAAAAGGAGACAGTCACACCCTCACCGTAGTGGTTGATCCCAGTAGTTCCAGTGGCAATATTATGGTGGGAGCAGGTGTGTTGTCAGACGATCTGGAAGTTGGCACCATCAAGTTTCACAAAGGTATCATCCATGCGAATGTAAATCTTACTTCGGATAACACAATCGACAAAAATGACCCTTCCTATTCGCTCAGTTTGTTTGGCACTCTGGATAATACCATTGACCACGATTTTCGCCCCTTCCATCTGAACATGCGTAGTATTTACGATGTCGGAGCTAACTTCGCTAAAGACGCGGATTTCAGGATCAACCCCGATAGCTATTCCTTGAAGAATGTCTTTCTTATGTACCCCTTTGGGAAGCAGCGCAAGCTTCTGAATAACTTTGCTTTTTACATCCGCGGAGATCTGAACACTCATTTCTGGGATGAGTACACTCAATTCCCGGACAAGAAGAACTACATAAAATACAACACGGATGGCAAGGAAATAGAGCGGCTCATGGATCAGGAAGATATCCGTGCCAAAGTGGCCCTATATCCTCTGAAACTGAAAGAAGGCGGCGGCCTCACTTATAGAATCAACTTCAGCCCCAAGAGCTCGCTAAGTCTGCGCGGAGGATACGGCTGGCAGCAAGATCTGAACAATCAAGCATTCAGTTACGAAAAAAACACTGTAGAAGATGGTGTGAGCTACGATGTTTATCGTGAAGACCCCAATAAATACAATCGGGGGATAGAGACTACAGTTATCTTCTCTTTGGTAAATTTCTTGTCTTTCTTCTCTTTGAATTCCAGCATCGATGCCCTGTTCCCGATCGAGGAATCTGAAGTAATGCCTCGCATCGAAAACGAGAATCAGATCAACCTGCGTTTGTATCGCAATGTATCACTGGAGTTTAAGCTAAAGCTGGAATACGATGAGAGCTTAAAGCCTTGGTGGGTATACAACTACACGTCATACCTGAGAATGAGCCTGTTCTACTGATGTATTTGTTTCTGTCCAACAATGTTCTGGGGCTGGAGGGGGAATTTACAAAGTTCACGATTCCCGAAGCGGAAAAAGAACTGGGTAAACTACTTAAGGAAAACTCTCCGGACAAGATTACCATGATAAACTTGAGTGGGATCCAGTCCATCGATAGTGCAGGTGTTGCTTTCCTGGACGAAGTCCATCAGCACTTTGGTGAACAAAGCGGCATTTTGCTTTTCAAAGGCGCAAATCCTGAAGTGCAAGCTCTTATCGACACATTTAGCACCATCAATCTAGACACTGTTGTTCCAAACCGCCAGATGGGTTTCTTTGAGAAGCTGGGTGATGACGCCATCAATTCTTACCATTCCTTGGTCGAAGCGCTTACTTTGGCTTCAGAAATCTTCTATTACAGTGCTTCAGGCCTCTTCAGCCACAAAGGTCAGCGAAAGGGTTCCACGATTCAACAGGGTGTACTGCTAGGTTCTCAAGCCCTGCCGATTGTCGCCTTGTTGTCTTTCATCATTGGTTTCATACTATCTCTGCAATCCGGGGTACAGCTCAAGAATTTCGGTGCGGGAGTATTCCTCGCTGATCTTTTGGCTATTACGATGGTGAGAGAGATGGGACCTCTGATTACTTCTATCATAGTTGCCGGACGCAGTGGCAGTGCTATCGCCTCAGAGATTGCCACGATGCAGGTTACTGAGGAACTGGATGCCCTGCGTATGATGGCATTGCATCCCATCCGTTTTGTGGTTGTGCCAAAGTTTCACGCTATTACAATCGTTATGCCCATTCTGGTTATGTTCAGCATTCTGGTCGCGGAGCTAGGTGGGGCGGGTATAGCTGTGTTGCTGTTGGACACTTCAATAGAGACCTTTGTGAGCCGTTCTTTGGAGATACTCACAATCAAAGACATAATTATCAGCTTTGGAAAAAGCATCTGGTTCGCTTGGGTGATCGTGATAATTGGATCATTCTACGGATTTCAGGTGAAAGGCGGGGCCGAGGGCGTTGGTAAAGCTACAACAGCCGCAGTGGTCAGCTCCATCTTTGCCGTGATATTGTTTGACGCAGTATTCAGCTTGCTATATCTATGATTGGGGAGGGGATTATCACAAAAGAACCTGTCATCCGTATCCGAGACTTAGTGGCCAAATATGGCGAACTGACTGTTTTGGATGGTATAAGTGTAGACATATATCCGGGAGAGATCACCGTGATCTTGGGTGGCAGCGGTTGTGGTAAGACTACGATGTTGAAAAACATGCTCAGGCTTTACGAACCGGCAGCCGGAAGTGTGACCTTCTGGGGAGAGGAAACCCTGACTATGGGTGAGAACGAGTTCTATGAAGTTCTGAAGAGAACGGGAATGCTTTTTCAAAACGGCGCGCTACTGAATTCCATCTCAGTCTACGAAAACATCTCTATCCCGCTGGAAATGCATACCAATCTATCTCGTAAGGTAATAGATAGAATCATCAGAGTTAAACTGGATCTTGTGGGGCTTGGCAACGCCATCCACAGGCTGCCATCAGAACTCTCCGGGGGCATGAAAAAACGTGCCTCACTAGCTCGTGCTTTGGCTATGGATCCACAGATCCTGTTCTGTGATGAGCCTTCAGCGGGGCTGGATCCGGTTACTTCAGAATCTCTGGACACTTTGATCCTGAACCTGAAGCACCAACTGAAGATGACCATAGTGATCGTTACCCACGAGCTTGCATCCATCCACCGCATTGCGGACAAGATCATCTTTCTGGACGGGGGGAAAATGCTGTTCAATGGAAGCTTGGAGGGAGCAAAACGAGCAGGAATCAGTCAGATAGACCATTTCTTCGAAGTGGGTAGGTTTTGAATCCAAAGATAATCGTAGCGATGGCCGATGACAGAGTGATCGGGCGGGATAATGAAATGCCCTGGCATATTCCGGAGGATCTGGCCTGGTTCAAACAACATACTATGGGGCACCCAATCATAATGGGAAAAAAGACTTTCCTCTCGCTTGGTGCCGCTCTTCCGGGAAGAGAAAACGTTGTATTGAGCAGAGATCAGGCTTTCAGAGCGGAAAAAACCATAGTATTGGGATCTCTACAAGAAGCCATGAGGTTGTACCCCAATGCTTTCATCATCGGAGGAGCAAGCATCTTTACCCAAGCCTTACCAATGGTAAACACAATGTATATCACACACATTCAAGCGCAAATACCGGGAAATATCCGCTTTCCTGAATATGATCCAGCCATGTGGGATGTGCAAGTATTAAAGAAACTGACCAGCGAATGCGGACACAGACTGATTTTTTGCATATATAAACGAAAAGTGAATGAAAATCCGGAAACAAGCAGCAGAGGACAACATGGTTGATGATGCCAGAGTGCTGATTGTAGACGACGACGAAGTGGTCATCAGTATCATCACAAGCATCCTGAAGCGAGAAAAGTACATCACGGATTCTTGTTATAGCGGCGAAGAAGCCCTTCAAATTGTAAAGGATAAAGAATATGAACTGGTGCTGTTGGATGTAAATCTGGGGCAAGGTCTCGATGGCTATGAAACTTGCAAACTGATGCAGAAATCGCATCCAGAGCTTCCCGTAATCCTGGTCACAGCTAGTCAAGATGATGAATCCGTGAACAAGGGATTTGAAGCAGGTTCTGCGGATTACATCAAGAAGCCCGTTTCGCGCTTGGAGCTGTTAGCCCGCGTAAATAACACCATCACCCGAAAAAGAGCGGAGAGATACAATCTGCATCTAATCGATGCGCTGCGCGAGGACCTGCATACTGCTGCCAACATTCAACAAGCCATGCTGCCCAAATGGGTTTTCATGGATGATCAGCTAGTGTTTTCTTCCTATTATGAACCCTGTGAGGCCATCGGTGGCGATCTGTTTGATCGGATCAAGCTCTCGGACAGCAAATATGTAGTATATATTGGCGATGTGTCCGGTCACGGAGTACAAGCTGCATTACTGATGTCTGCCATCAAATCTACCATCAAATTGATGATAGAAGCAGACTCGAAGGGCAGTAAAATGACAGAGCTGTTTACAAAGCTGAATGAAAGGTTGTACAACGATCTTGTATTGCAAAGCAATTATCTCACTTTATTGATGGGAGAGATAGATTTGGAGGAGAGGGAAATCCGCTTTCTGAATGCAGGACATCCGCCCTTGATCAAGCTGAATACAATAACGGGAAAGATCCAAATCCTGGATCAAAAAGGATCTCTACCCTTGGGATGGATGCCTGGTACCCAATACCTGGAAGAAGATATCGAACGCCTTACCTTGTGCAGTACCGACATCTTCTTATTGTATACAGATGGCATATACGAGTGTACAAATCCTCAGAAACAACAGTTTGGGATCGACGGAATCAAAAAGCTACTGGAGAGCACAGAGGAACGAAATACTTGTCTAACCGTCCCTTTCAAAATAATCGACTATTTGTCAGAGAACAAATTTGAGACAGAGCTTGATGATTTTACACTCTTTTCTTTTCAGGCTTTGCACGCAGACAACAGAGCAATATGTTCCCCAAGCTTAGTTAAAATGTTTCATTACCTTTTGCGGGCTGCGCTTAGAGAGGTGGGAAACACTGCCCAGGAATGTGAACAGCTCATGCTGAACTGGACTGGTGATCGGGTTTTAGCGTCGAAAGTAGAATTGATAGTTGACGAATTCTTAAACAACATCATAGGATATGGTTACAACTATCAGGAAGATGCTGAGATCATACTGGAATTCAGACTTTCAGACGATCTGCTCTCCATCACCTTTTGGGACAAAGGCATAAAATGGGCCCCGGAATCAATGAATTACAACGTAAAAGAACCATACGATTTTGCCCCAGACGGACAGAGTCACAGCGGTCGTGGTGTAAAGATTATTATGTCCATCAGCAATCGCTTTGAACGCAGAAGATATGGTCACTTGAACGAGACAAAGGTGGAGATAGACTTATGATCAGCATTATTGTACGTGTAAAGAATGAAATGCCCATGCTGGAAGCTACATTAGATATGATAAAACGCCAAAACCGGCAGGATTTTGAGCTGATCTGTGTGGATTCCGGATCCACCGACGGAAGCTGGGAAGTATTGCAAAAATGCGGAGCGGACAAGCTTTATCGTATCCCTGCGGTTGAATACATTCCGGGGAGAGTGCTGAATGAAGCTTTTGGTCATAGCAAAGGCGAATATATTGTCTTCAATAATGGAGACGCGATACCCCAAAACGAGGATTGGCTTGAAGAACTTATTCGTCCTCTGGAGGATAACCGCGAATTGATAGCTGTGTATGCCAATCAAATTCCGCGTCCAGATGCCAACCCGATCGTGAAAAAGGACTATCTCCGCGCCTTTGGGGATGGCAAAATCGCCGCAAAATGGCGTCATTTCTTCTCACTTGCCAGCGCTGCCCTGAGAGCGGATATCATGCATCAGTACCCCTTCAATGAAGATTTGAATTACTCAGAAGACATAGAATGGTCCTGGCGATTGAAGAAACTGGGTTTCAAGATCGGTTACGCCGAAAAAGCAATAGTGGAACACTCTCACAATTATAATCTGCAAGAGACAGCTAAACGCTATAGGGGAGAGGGGATAGCCGAAGCATATATATACCGGGAGCTATACGAGAATGATCCATCAGATCTGTCTTTTTTTAGATCAGTATTTCTAGCGGCAATAGCAGAGTTCGGTCGTGACGTCATCTTTCTGTTGAAGGAGAAACAAGCGGGCTGGATTCCCAAAGCCAAAATCTACCGTTTTGTCCAACGCTTCTTTGCTTGGCGGGGCAGGACTAGCGCGTTTTACAAACAAGCCAGCTGGAGCCGCAAGATACTGGTGAGCTGTCTGGCCTTCGATGGCGGAGAATCCGGCATATCGGATTATATCGTTTCCACTGTGAGGCAGATATTGAAAATGCACGAAGTATACCTGTTGATCCATCCTTCGGATATTGAACACTTCCCTCTTAGGGATCCGCGTCTGCACTTCATCGAAATAGCTGAGTGGATAAAGAAACCGATTATCTCGATGTTGTGGCATCTATACATATTGCCATGGTGGCCATCGCTCAAGCGATATGATCTCATATTCCTGCCTGCTGCCAACCGACGCCTGTTTTGCCGCTACAACAACAAAACCATTGTTACTTTCCATGATCTCGCGCAATATCACGTTCGTGGAAAGTACGATCCGTTACGCAGCTTCTACATAAAACACATCGTGCCCTACTATCTTCATAAAGCCCCACGAATCTATGCCATTAGTGAAAGTACCAAATATGATCTGAGGCGCTTTTACGGAATCCCGGGCAACCGCATTCACGTGAATTACAACGGCTATGAACCCGCTAAGCTGGATAGCCCGGCCTCAGCGGAAAAACTTCAAGACAAATATGCAATAAAAGGGAAATTCATCCTTTATATCGCTCGCGTTGAGCATCCCGGAAAGAACCATCTGAACTTACTGAAAGCATACGAGAAACTACCGGATGCCATCAAATGCGATTATTCATTGGTTCTGGCTGGATCGATGTGGAATGGCGCGGATGTAGTAAAACGTTTTTGGCAGAATATGCCGGATAGGGACAGGATCATCTTCTGCGGATTTGTGAGTGGACAGGATCTGGCAGGATTGTATAAACACGCTTCGCTGTATGTGTTCCCTTCTTTGTATGAAGGCTTTGGTATTCCTATGTTGGAAGCGTTTGCATCGGGAGTTCCGGTAGTGTGCTCCAACGTATCATCGCTCCCGGAGATTGGCAAAAACGCTGTATTGACCTTTAATCCACGACGCCCCAAAGAGATTGCCAATGCCATGCAAAGCGTTTTATTGAGTCCGGTATTGGCTGATGAACTGAAGGCAAAGGCCTACAAGAGATTGGACGCGTTTAGTTGGGAGCGTCACGTCAATCGTTTGCTGGAAACTCTAAAATAGAAACCTTACACTACTCCCGCACGGATAAGATCGTGCATATGCAGGATACCGATCGCCTTTCCTAGTTCGTCCTGTACAGGCAGCATGGTTATCGAATGCTGCTCCATCAAGGCAAGAGCGCTAACGGCCAACACATCAGCAAAGCTATGTTTGGGACTGGCTGTCATACATTCCACCGCTTTATGCCGCAGAAGCTCGTCGCCCTTATGCTGCAATTGCCGGCGCAGATCTCCATCAGTGATGATTCCTGTCATATCGCCATTTTCATTCTCTACAACTGTGCAACCGAGTTTTTTACCGGTCATCTCCAGGATGGCATCTCGCATCAAAGTATCTTCGCGCACCCTGGGTAAGGCATCTCCACTATGCATCAGGTCTTTTACTTTCAATAGCAGACGTTTGCCGATGGCACCCCCCGGATGAAAACGGGCAAAATCGTTAAGCGAAAAATTGCGATCTTTCAACAGTGCGATAGCCAGCGCGTCTCCCAATGCCAAAGCTACAGTGGTGCTGGAAGTGGGTACCATGCCCAGGGGTTCCAAATCCGAATCTACTCTGGTGCAGAGCACAGCATCGGAGGCTTTCGCCAATTGTGAATCCGGATTGCCGGTAAGGCTGATCAGCGTGATTCCGATGAATTTGATGAATGGTATAATCGCCAGTATTTCCGAAGTATTGCCGCTGTTCGATACCGCCATCACCACGTCTTGGGCGCTGAGCATACCCAAATCACCATGTATCCCTTCCGCGGCGTGCAGGAATATGGAGCTTGTGCCTGTGCTGGCGAGGGTTGCAGATATCTTGCGGGCGATAATTCCCGCTTTGCCGATTCCCGTTACCACCACCTTGCCTTTGCAATCTATGAGATAAGTAAATGCTTTTTCTACTTCTGCTTTATCGAGCTCCTCCGCCATCGTTGTGATGGCGGAAGCCTCTTTCAATAGTTCCTCTTTGATGCTCTCAAAGATACTCATAGTTCGTGCTTGATCCTGGCCAAGGCTGTGGCAAAATCCATGGATCCCAAATCGCCCTGTGTGTGACGACGCAAGGTAAGACTGCCTTCATCGGCCTCTCTTTTGCCTACAATGCACATAAAGGGGATTTTCTTTAGCTCAGCATCCCGGATCTTGTAGCCAATCTTCTCACTGCGACTGTCCACTTCACAGCGTAAGCCTTCTTCCAGTAGCTTGCTTTGCAAATCTTTGGCATAGTCCAATTGCGCGTCGGTGATGGGAAGTATCATCATCTGCACCGGAGCGAGCCACAGCGGAAGATTTCCGCCATGATACTCCAGCAGAGTGGCAAAGAAACGCTCCACAGATCCCAGAACTGCTCTGTGAATCATGTAGGGGCGATGTGCTTGATTGTCCGCTCCTATGTATTGCATATCAAATCGTTCCGGTAGGTTAAAATCAAACTGGATGGTGGTGCATTGCCAGGCTCTGCCGATGGCGTCTTTGATCTTGATATCGATCTTGGGACCGTAAAAAGCCCCACCGCCTTCATCAACGCTGAAATCCAAATTGAGCTTGTTTAATGAAGCTTTCAAACTCTGGGTGGCCATCTCCCAATCCGCGTCTTCGCCCACTGCCGCTTCTGGCTTTGTGGAAAGATAGATCATGAATTCCTTGAAGCCAAAGCTTTTCAGCATATCCAGTGAGAATACAATCAACTTTTCCACTTCATCGCTCACTTGATCCGGAGTGCAGATGATGTGCGCGTCGTCTTGAGTAAAACCGCGAACCCGCATCAATCCGTGCAATACGCCGCTGCGTTCATAGCGATATACCGTACCCAATTCTGCCAGTCGAACCGGAAGTTCCCTATAGCTGTGATGACTGGCGTTGTATATGCTGAGGTGGAAAGGACAGTTCATCGGCTTGATGTAATAATCCTGAGATTCCACATCCATTTTGGAATACATGTTCTCTTTATAGAATCCCAAGTGTCCGCTGGTTTCCCACAGATTGCTGCGCCCCACGTGCGGAGAATAGACCAGCTTGTAGCCATTTCTTAGATGCGCGTCTTTCCAGTACGCTTCGATCAAATGCCTGATCATCGCGCCATTGGGATGCCACAACACCAGTCCGGCGCCAACTTCATCGCTGATGGAAAATAGATCGAGGTCTTTGCCCAGCTTGCGATGATCGCGTTTGGCGGCTTCTTCCAAAAAGTTCAAATACTCTTTGAGTTCCTTGTTTGTAGGGAAGCTGATGCCATAGATGCGTTTGAGCATCTTATTCTTTTCGTCGCCCCGCCAGTATGCACCGGAGCTTTTCAGAAGCTTCACGGCCTTTATCTTGCCGGAGGAGCTGATATGCGGTCCGCGACAGAGATCTATAAAATCCCCCTGAGTATAGGTGCTTATCACTTGATCTTCTGGGATTTCGCTAAGGATCTCGATCTTATACATCTCGTTCATGCCTCTAAACATCTCGATTGCTTCAGCGCGGCTCAGCTCCTTACGATAATAGGGCAGATCCTGAGCGCTCAATTCTTTCATGCGCTCTTCAATTTTCTGCAGATCTTCGTCGCTGAAGGCTTCTTCCCGATCAAAATCGTAGTAAAAACCTTGCTCAATGGCTGGACCGATAGTAACCTGAACATCCGGCCAGAGCTGTTTTACTGCTTGTGCCATCAGGTGAGCGGTGCTATGCCAATAGAGCTCTTTGCCTTCGTCCGTCTTAAATGTATGTATTATTAACTCACTGTCGCTATCTATGATGGTGCTGAGATCACTCATTTTTCCGTTTATCTCTGCTGCCAATGCTGCGTCTGCCAGGCGGGGACTGATGTCCGTTGCCACTTGCAAAGCGCTTACTGCAGCCGGGTATTCTCGTTTACTTCCATCCGGAAGACTTATCTTTAAAGACATAATTACTCCAAATCAATCAATTATCTTTCCAAATTGTTTGATGCTCAATTCTTGTCAAGCGTCCTGTCGATTCTGCTCAGACTAAGGCTGTTGAGGATCACCAACAGCGTAACTCCCACATCTGCAATGATGGCTTCCCACAATCCGCTGATTCCCGCGATACCCAGCGCCATCACCAAAATTTTGATGCCCAATGCAAGGCCGATGTTTTGCCATACCTTGGCATTGGTCGCCCGGGATAGAATGAAAGCTTGCATCAGTTGCTCGGGCTTGTCGTTCAACAATACAATGTCAGCATTATCGATGGAGGCTTCCGAGCCAATAGCACCCATTGCAATTCCGATGTCTGCTCTGGCTAATACCGGCGCGTCGTTCATACCATCTCCCACATAGGCTGTTTTATGTCCGCTTTCGCTCATGATGCTCTCCAGAAAGCTCAACTTCTCAGCCGGCAGCAATTCTGCCTTAAATCCGTCCAGCAGCAATTCGCGAGACACTTGTTCAGCTTTTGCCTGTTTATCACCGGATAACATATACATAGTTTTCACCCCAAGTTTTCGCAATGCCTTCAGGCTCTTGAACATAGATGGCTTTATCTCATCGCTGAAACTAGCCGAACCCAGATAGTGCCCATCCTTCAGCACAAATATGCTGCTTTGCTCATCTATGCCGTTGGATCCGGAGTAACCTTCTTCCTTGAGGAAGTTCTGCGATCCTGCCCGATAGCTGATGTTATCATAGTCCAGCCTAACGCCTTTGCCGGATAGCTCGCTGAAGTCATTTAGCAATGCACTGTCATAATCTCTACAGATGCTTTCTTTCACGGCTTGCGCGTATGGATGACAGGAGTTTTGCTCACATATGTACAGGGCTTGGCTCAATTCTGCTTCATTTATTCCCTCTGCCGGATGCAAAGCTTCTAGTTTTAGCTTCCCGCTGGTAAGAGTTCCGGTTTTGTCAAAGACCAGGCTTCGGATTTGCCGCAGCCCATCCAGATACAGGCTCCCCTTGAAGATGATTCCATTGCGGGCCGCAATGCCGATGCCAATGTAATAAGTAAGGGGGATCGATATCACCAGCGCGCAGGGGCAACTGACGATCAGAAACACTAAAGAGCGTTTAAACCAAACTGCCGCCGGAAATCCCAGCAGGGTGGGCAGGATGAAGACGATTAGGGCCAGTGAAACCACGATAGGAGTGTAGATCCGGGCAAATCTGGTGATAAAACGTTCTTGACGGGATTTACGGGAAGCGGCGTTGTCTATGAGAGAGAGAATGCGTGCTACCATGCTCTCGGATTCTATGTGACTTACCTGTAGCTCTAGCAATCCGGATTGATTTAAGCACCCGGCATAGACCTCGTCTCCGGCCTGTACCGCCAAAGGCGCGGATTCTCCGCTGATGCCTGAGGTATCTAAACTGCTTTCGCCTTTCATAATCCTTCCGTCAAGGGGGATGCGCTCTCCGGGATATACCAGCAAGAGGTCTCCCTGTTTCACTGCCCCCAATTTCACATCTTGAATGCCATCATTGGTTTTCAGGTGTGCCAGCTCCGGCTTCAAAGATACGATTGAAGATATGGCTCCTCTGCTGCGGGAAACGGCCTTGGCTTCCAGATACTGTCCCAATTCATACAAGGCAATTACTGCGATCGCTTCGGTGTATTCTCCAAGGTATATTGCGCCGATACTGGCGATGCTCATCAAAAAGTGTTCTGCCAGAAGCTGACGGGAAATCACCTCCCTGATCGCGCTGAAAATAACTCTGCCTGCTACCAAAAAATAGGATATCAGGAGTAAAATGGTGGAGACAGGCTCGGGTAATGATGTCAACAGAACGATAAGCCACAGGATCAAGCCGCTGAATATCACCCTTGCATATCGCGATTTACCGGCTTTTAGCACCTCTTCTTTTTCGGTGATGCTTACTCCCGGCTCAATGCTTGAAGCTATCCGGTTCAGCTTTTCCAAAGCCTTATCGTTAATGTCATTATACCGGATAACCAGGCGTTTGTTGATGAAATCCAAATTAGCTTGCTTCACTTCAGCAAGATTGGCGATTTTGCCTTCGATCTTGGCACTGCATCCAGCGCAATCAAGATTGTTTACATTGTATTCTCTAATGATCACGCTTCCTCCAAAACGTGTTCCAAAGCGACCTTAAATAGACTCTGTATGTGATCGTCATCCAATGAATAGTACAATACAGTGCCTTCCCTACGATATTTCACCAGACGACTCAAACGCAATGTCTTCAACTGGTGAGAAACGGCGGATTGTCCCATATTGGCCAAAGCAGACAAATCTGCCACACACAATTCTGCTTTAGATAAATAATGTAAGAGAGTCAGGCGAGAAGGATCGCCAAAAACCTTGAAGAATTCTGCAACTTTTGCGATAGTGTCAGGGTGGGGCAGAGCTGCCTTTATCTCTATTATATCTTTATCTGATATAAGTTTGCATAAGCATTTATCAGTCATGATGTCTCCCATATATGAATATATGCTCATATATTGTGGGGCGCCAAATCCGTCAAGCTTTTTCTTTTTCATATACCATAACGTAGGCTGGGTATAAAGAGTCACCGATATAAAGAGTCACTGAATATAAAGAGTCACCGAAAATTGCAAATCGGATCACTGAAAATTGCAAATCGAGGGAAAGTGGTTTTTTTGAGCTCTCTTTTTTGTCCATTTAGGTCACCGAAAATTGCAAATGCCAAAACATATACATATCCAAGAATCCAATTGCTTCCATACGTAATCCGTATTTGTATATTGCATATATCATTACGGGTTTATTCTCTTGATTCTGGAGCTGATACCGTACACAGTGATCCCCTCCGTCATCCACATTGGTTGATGCAATTGCACATACAGAATATTCCCCAAGTACTTACGGAATTCTCTGGGGAGTCCACCTTCATGAGTTATCTGCAATTGGTGGATATATTCATGAGTGGCAACTGTTTGAAACCAATCCTCGCCCTGGGCCAGGCTACCCTTGGTAGGAGGATACATAAAGAGCCCAATCTGATTGCCGATGGGATTCGCATAGCCATTCACCAAGTTTCCCATGTCTTCCAGTTTTATCGCCACCAAATGCGAGGTATTTCCGGTTAATCGCTCCAGCCTGGGACGGTATTGCTCCATTACCTTCAAGGCATGCAGGGCTTCATCTTCCATTCCGCTGCGGTAATACACCATAAAGTAATCATTGGACATGGTTTTCCACGAGGCAAAGCCCCATACGGGGATCAAACAAATCACTATCATAAAAAAGGAACCGGCTCTTCTCATCATCATATTCCTCAAGGTTAATATGATCTCAAACTAATGCATCATCATTATCTGGTCAAGGTAAATCGGGGTTTTGCTAAAGAACAAGCCCAAGACCGGCAAAAAAATCTTGACTGCAATCCGGCATCCATAGCCATGTATTCCTGTGTTACATAATGCTAGCCTCGTTTACTCACACATGATGCCCCCATACTGGAGATGATATGAACCGTTACCTGCTGATACTTACCTTACTACTACTCACGTGCGGGCTATTTGCCCTTCCGATGAGTTTGTGCCCCGGCGAAAACAGGATTGATCTGGTAAGCAGTTCACCTGATGAGACTGTACTGCAATACCACATCACCACCTTGGAAGCCGAGCAGATCCAGATTGCCGGGCAGACCTGGCACCACATATCTCTGCCTGATGAAGGACACCTGCAGCTAAAGGGTGAGCCTCAGCTTCCGGTCGTTAATCGCAGCATTATCATCGGGAATGGCGCCAAAATGAAGCTGGAAGTATTCGATGTTGGGTACACCGATCTCAAGCTGGCTGTAGCCCCTTCACAAGGGATCATCACCCGCGATATCGATCCTCAATCCGTGCCTTACGAATTTGGCTCTAGCTATCTTTCCCACAGATTTTACCCCTCTGATATCGCCACTTTGAGCGATCCCTATATCCTGCGCGATTTCCGGGGCATCACAGTACAAACCACACCCTTTGCGTACAAGGCTGATACCCAGACTCTGAGAGTATATACCTCCTACAAAGTAAGGATCTTTACTGATGGGAAGGATAAAAGGAACACTCTCTCCGGCAGCCGTCCTTCCATTTCCCGCGCCTTTTTCCCTCTCTATGAGAATCACTTCATCAATTTCCCCAGCCATCGTTATACTCCTGTGGATGATGGCTTTGGCAAAATCCTGGTAATTTGCCCCACCAGTTTTCTGACCGCCATCCAACCCTGGATGGATTGGAAAACCCAAAGAGGCATTGAAACCGAGCTTGTCGAATGGTCATCGATCGGCAGTACTGCCACCCAGTTACAAACATACATCCAGAATAGGTACAATCAAGATAGTAACATCACTTTCGTACAATTGATAGGTGATGCCCCTCAGATACCGACTCTGAGTTACAGCGGAGGCGGCAGTGATCCCAGCTTTTCTCTGGTAGCTGGAACTGACAACTACCCGGATATCTTTATCGGCAGATTCTCTGCTGAAAATACAGATCAGCTTACGATCCAGATTGACCGCAGTATAGCCTATGAACGTGATGCTACCACCACCGATACCTGGCTTTCCCGAGCCGTGGGCATCGCATCTGATCAGGGCGGGGGCTCCCTGGGCGACAATGGGGAAAGCGACATTGCGCACATGAATAACATCCGCAATGATCTCCTGGAATACGGGTACACCAGTGTAGATCAGATCTACGATCCGGGAGCATCTGCATCCACCGTTGCCACAAACGTAAATGCTGGACGCGGGTTCATCAATTACGTTGGGCATGGTTCCACCACATCCTGGGGTACTACTGGGTTTAACTATAACAATGCCATGGCTCTGACCAATGGCTACAAGAGCCCCTTCATCATGGACGTAGCCTGCGTGAATGGCAATTTCGTGAACTACACATGTTTTGCTGAAGGCTGGATGCGCAGCCCCAATGGCGGAGCCATCTCCATCTACGCCAGTACCATCAATCAAAGCTGGAATTCTCCCATGAGAGCCCAGGATGAGGTTACCGATCTTTGGATTGCCGATGCCAAAAGCACTGCCGGGGGTTATTACTACAGCGGTTCCTGCAAGATGATGGACGTGTATGGCAATACCAATGGCTCAGACGGCGTCAAGATGTTCAAGACCTGGCATATCTTTGGCGATGCTTCGCTATTGGTTCGGTCCAAGACTCCTCTGGCTATGACGGTAAATCATCCCCATCAGATAGCCATCGGCACCAGCTCCATGAATATCTCCACAGGTGTGCCAAATGCTCTGGTGGCGCTCACTTCCGATAACCATATCTACGCCCGTGGCACTACTGACGATAGTGGGAATTTGTCCCTCACCCTAAGTGGACTTCCATCTCAGGTCATCAGTTTCACCCTTACTGTTACCGCCTATAACCGCGTTACCTACATCGGTGCGGTGCAGCAAGTAACTACACCGGCAAATCCCCGGTTCGTAGCGGAGTGGGAGCCCGCCCAGGGGGCAATCGTCCGCTATCCTTTCGGCCAGCCCTATTCTCTTTTGCAGGATCTGGCGGAAAACTCGCTCCTCTATGTATTGGTAACTGAGACTCTCCAAGGCACAGCCCACGCCAATTTGCAGGCCAATGGGATCGATATGGGAAACGTGCGCTACATCAATGCGCCCACGGACTCATACTGGATACGGGACTATGGCCCATGGAGCGTCTTTGACGATGAATTGAATCTGCATCTGGTGGATTTTACATACAATCGTCCGCGTCCCAATGACGACGCCATTCCACCCGTTGTGGCAGATTACCTAGATCTCGGGCTTTATGATCTGGATATGAACCATACCGGCGGAAATGTCATGACCGACGGAATGGGCAAAGCAATGAGTACAGAGCTGGTATTATCGGAAAACAGCAGCCTCAGCCAGGCTGAGATTGATCAACGCTTCAGTAGCATTCTGGGCGTCACTGATTATCAGATCTATACTGATCCCACTGCCACTTACATCGATCACATCGATTGCTGGGCAAAGCTCTTGGATGTGGATAAAGTCCTGATCCGCAGAGTTCCATCCACTCACCCACAGTTCAATGCCATTGAGCAATCGGTAACCCAGTGGCAAAGCCAGATCAGCTCCTATGGTACGCCTTACCGGATATTCCGGGTGGATACACCCAATAACGAACCGTATACCAATTCCTTCATCATGAACGGCAGGATCTACGTTCCCCAGACCGGCAGCGTAAACGACCTCCCAGCTCTTGCCGTATATCAATCCGCCATGCCCGGCTTTCTTATCTCGGGATATAGCTTTAATTCATACATATCTACTGATGCTCTGCATTGCCGGGTAAATACCATATTTGACAGCGAGATGATTGCAATCAGGCATCAACCTCTGGACTTACTGACGGCTCACACCGAATATACTCTCACGGTGGAGATTGATCATCATCACCCACTTGATCCAATCTCCAGCTTCATTGCCTGGAGCACTTCTTCCAGCGGACCCTGGCAGCAAAGTCAGCTAACTCCTGAGGGCGGTGGCATCTACAGCACCAACACCATCAGTCCTGCCCTAAATCAAGAATTGTATTACTGGATCCAAGCCGCAGACAGCTCCGGCAGGGTTACCAAGTTGCCCCTTTGCGCCGGACTCGATCCCTTTGTGGTAAGTATCACAAACCCGAATCCCAGCTTGCCTGCGTGGTCACCCGTCAGTTACGCCAATCCCCCCGCTACAGTGCATGTCCAGCTCAGCCTCTTCGGAAGTCCGGCTCAGGAAGGTGATCTCCTGGGTGCCTTTGTGAATGGCGAATGCCGTGGCACCGCATTAATCAGTTCCGATCGTAATTCAGAGGCCACTATTCAAGTGCAGCTCGCGCAAAATGGTGAAGTTGTAAGCTTTAGCATGTTCAGTACTTCAGACGGCACGATTTACTATTCTGTGCAAGAACTGAATCTCAATTTTGGTGAAATCCTCGGCGAAACAGAACCCCTGCAGATTGGCTTTACTTTGGATAAACCCCAAATCAGCATCAGTAATAGCAGCTCCGACATTCTGCTCTCCTGGAGTCCCATTTCTGGAGCTGATCAGTATAACATCCAAGCCTCCAGCAGGGCAGATGGTGATTTTGAAACCATCGCCACCACCAGTGCCTCTTCCTATCTGTTCAGTCCTGTCTCCCCCATGCAGTTCTTCCGGGTAATCGCAATCAAAGCCATAGAAACAAAGAATTAACATATCACCCACATACAGGATCTTAGTCACGCCCATATCAAGCCTTGATTGTTAAAGGCTTGATATGGGAGGGTAATACGCCGTAAAAGGAGCAGGAAGAGCTTATTCATTCCGATCCGCTGATGCCGATCCAGGTAAAACCCATTTCCTCACTGATCTTCATTCATCCCATTCTCATCATCACCCACTGCCCACCTCCCGCCCCATTTACCTTGCCCAAAAACCCAGCCCTGAATATCTTGTTCTCAAGAGGTAAAACATGCGTCCCAATAAACAAGAATTGATAGAGATGCTCAGTATCACTGATGAAACTGAGTTACAGGACTTATACAGCCGGGCTTATGAGATAAAGAAAGCCACGGTGGGCACCAAGGTCTACTTCCGTGGCATCATAGAGTTGAGCAACATCTGCAGCAAAGACTGCTATTACTGCGGCATTCGCAGCGGCAATCCGGAGTTCCAGCGTTACACGATATCCCTCGAGGAAGCCCTAGCAGAGGCGAAATGGTGTTATGAACAGCATTATGGCAGTCTGGTAATTCAAGCGGGAGAGCGTACAGACAAAGCCTGGGTGGATCTCGTCAGTGATCTGATCCGCGGCATCAAACAGCTCTCTGATGGCAAATTGGGCATCACCCTCTCTTTGGGCGAACAGAGCGAGGAAGTGTACGGGCGTTGGTTTAAGGATGGTGCTCATCGCTATCTGCTACGTATAGAGACCACCAATCCAGAGCTATACAAGACCCTGCACCCCGCTGATCACAATTTTGAGCATCGCCGCAACTGCTTGAAGCTACTAAGAAAAGTGGGATATCAGGTCGGTACTGGAGTAATGGTAGGTCTGCCGGGGCAGACCATAGACGACATCGCCAATGACATCCTCTTTTTCTATGATGAGGATGTGGATATGCTGGGGATGGGACCCTATATCCCGCATCATGGTACGCCTCTGGCGCATCTGGTGAAAAGCTTTGATGGAAACACTGCCCTAAAGATGGGTCTGAAGATGATCGCCGTATGCCGCATAGCCCTGAGAGATGTAAACATCGCCACCACCACAGCCTTGCAGGCTCTTCATCCTGAAGGACGTGAAATGGGGCTGCTGGCAGGAGCTAATGTGTTGATGCCCAATATCACCGACACCAAATATCGCGAGGGCTATCAGCTTTACGAAGGCAAGCCATGCATGGATGAAAACGCCGATCAATGCGTCGGCTGCCTCTCCCGAAGGATTGCTTCAATCGGCGAGACAATCGGTTTTGACGAATGGGGGGATTCCAAACACTACCATAAAAGGACAAACACATGAAGAAGTCACAACTGATCCTGTTGATCGCATTCCTGATAATGAGCTTGAACCTGATCGCGCAAAGTTATTATGAGATGAGCGATGAAAAACTGCTAGCGCTCGTTGAAAAGCAAGATAACATCGCCATGTACGTCTTGGGCATCAATGCCCTTGGTCAAGAATATTTCCTCACTGCAGAAAAGTGGCTGATGCAATCGGCTGAACTGGATAATGATATGGCTCATTTTGAGCTGGCAATGATGCACCTGAGAAAGCAACTGGAAAAATCCGACATCGATATTGCCATAAAACACTTCGAAAGGGCAGGCGAACTGGGCTACAGCGAAGCTTACTACAATCTGGCCAAGCTTTTCCACGAGGGAAAATTGGTCGGTAAGGACATTCAAAAAGCAGTGAATTTTTACAAACTTGCCGATGATGAGATGTCCACCATTCGCCTGGGAGAGCTTTATGCCGACAAACTGGTGGAAGGGCAAACCCCTGAAGATACTTTTAAATGGATTCAACAAGCCAGTTACAGCATCCCAGAAAGCAATTGCCTGATCATCGCGGGTTACTATGCCACCGGATATGGCACAGATAAGAACATGCAGGAAGCCCTGGATTGGTATGGCCGGGCGGCAATTTTTCAGAAAGTGCCGGAAGCCATGGAGCTCGCCATCCTCTGCCATGAAGGCAGACAAGTAACACAAGACACTGAACTCGCCTACTTCTGGGCTCTGATGGCAGAGCAGACAAATGAGCGGGATAACCCCAAACTGCAGGAATTGAAGATCACTTTGGAAGCCAGCCTGGATGACGATACCAGAGGCTCTATCCGAGAAAATGTGCTAGAAATGCAGACAAGGTGGCATTAACTCCAAAGGATACCTATCTTCGTTTCCCGATCACTCCATATGCTTGGATTGCCAAAGGATTGACCTCGCATCTCGTGCCGAAGGCACCTGAAAAGAGTCACTGAAATCTGCAAATTGGGTCACCGAAAACTGCAAATTCCAA
>ENA-UOOK01000825-UOOK01000825.1-fermentation-metagenome-genome-assembly--contig:-NODE-825-length-41489-cov-4.374837_pt1 | contig 41489 bp, 31 predicted proteins | sample MGYA00245777_ERZ724023 | MGnify/ENA primary metagenome ERZ724023 (study PRJEB28704, sample SAMN03018312) | fermentation metagenome | biome: anthropogenic terrestrial biome; feature: soil; material...
ACCAAGTTTAGGAAACTTGTGCTCTATCCACCTGAGCTACGGGACCGATTATTTATTTCAAAAATGAAATTTATCAAAATAGAATTACAAAAATAGTAAATTAATTCATAATTTTTTAAGTATTTTACAAAAATATGGGTACTCTACCTAAGATTGCAATAATTGGATATGGCAGAATGGGCAAAGAAATTGAAGAAATTGCCCAAGAGCAAGGGTATGAAATTACTGAAATATTTGATATTGATACTCCAATATTGCCAAATGTAAATTATAATTTCGATGTTGCAATTGATTTTTCTGCTTCAAGTACTACAATTCACAATGCTGAAATTGTATCAAAACTAAGAAAAAAAATAGTGATTGGTACAACCGGCTGGTATGATAAATTACAACAATTAGAAGAAATCATAAATATTAATGATAGCACAGGAGTGTATTCATCTAATTTTTCGATTGGAATGAATATATTTTTTAAAATTGTTGATAATGCCTCAAAATTAATAAATCAATTCGAACAATTTGATATTTCTGTTAATGAAATTCATCATAAGAATAAAATTGACCATCCGAGTGGAACAGCTCTAACGATTTCGGATATTATACTTTCAAATATTAATAGGAAAAATAAAATTATTTCAGAGCTTCAGTCTAATTCTCCAATTAAAGCCGAAGAATTAAATGTATCATATTCGCGGATTGGTAGTGTCATGGGTAATCATAGCGTAATTATTGATAGCGAATTAGATACAATTACTTTATCTCACAATGCTAAAAGCCGAAAAGGATTTGCAAGCGGAGCTCTATTTGCTGCAAATTGGATTATTAAAAATAATCAGCAAAAAGGTTTAATTAATTTTAAGGATATTATTTAGAGATAATTTATTTCTTTTAAAAAAAATATTACTCAATTCTTAAAAATACATTAAAAATATACCTGAAATAAATACTAAAAAACCCACTTTTAAATAATGAAAGTGGGTTTTTATTATAATTTCATTGCTTTTAATCTGCACCGTGCATTCTTTTTAATAGCCACCTACTTAGCAATAGTACAATTACACCGCAAGCACCTACAAATATTGCAATAAAAGTAAATATCGTCATAGCACCAAATTGCTGTACAAATCCTACAGCTAATCCGCTAAGCAAATTAGCAATAGTAGAAGATAAATACCATACACCCATAAACATAGAAGCCATTCTCACAGGAGCTAATTTAGTAACCATCGAGAGACCAATTGGCGAAAGCATCAGCTCTCCAATTGTATGAAGAAAATAAGTACCAATTAGCCACAAAAGACTTGCCTTCACAGCAACATCTGGATTATCTCCACCGCGTTCCATTACTGCACCAATCATAAAAATAAAGCCAACAGCTAGAGCAATCATACCCATACCCATTTTTTGGGGACTTGAAGGATTTTTCCCTTTTTTAGCTAATTTAATCCAAAGAGCAGAAAAAATAGGACCTAATATTATAATAAACACAGGATTTACAGCTTGTAGCCATGAAGTTGGAATCTCCCAACCAAATACAGTTTTATCTATAAATTTATCTGTATATAGTGTGAGCGTAGAACCAGCTTGTTCAAATCCTGCCCAAAAGAAAGTAACAAAAAACAATAAAACTAAAATTACTGAAATTCTATCAATTTCAACTTTAGTGAGAGGTTTTTTTTCTCCTTTCTCCTTTACTTCTTGTTTATATGCAGGATATTTACCAATATCACCTAGATATTTCTCAGCACCTGCTAAGTATACGATAATTCCTAAAAGCATTCCGATACCAGCTACTAAAAATCCATATTTATAACCATAAGTTTCTCCAAAGAATCCACAAACTATTGGAGCTAAGAAGGCACCACCATTAAATAACATATAATAAATAGTAAATGCACTATCACGGCGTTTATCACCTTGTTCATATAAATCGCCGATCATTGTAGAAGCTGTAGGTTTAAAAAATCCATTACCAATAGCAACTAAAGTAAGCCCTAAGAAAAATGTAGCTTGTCCTGCATCAGCAGCTAATGTAAAATGACCACACATAATAAATATGCCGCCTATCAGCACAGAGCGACGCTTACCTATATATTTGTCAGCTACATATCCACCAAGAAGAGGTAAACAATAGCACATTGCTGTAAATAAACCATATACTTGGCCTGCAAAGCCTTCACTAAATCCTAATCCCCCGAGATGCGCCTTTGGGTTATTTGCTACTACTTGATTAGCCATGTAAAGGATCAAGAAAGCACGCATCCCATAATAAGAGAAGCGTTCCCAAATTGAAGTAAATGATATTAAATACAGACCTGGGGGTTGCTTCATCGATTGTTTTGTTTCTAATGTTTGAGAAGAGTCCATAAATTTTTTTATTTAATATAATTAAAAGTTGTATGCATAAGTATAATAAAAGATATTTATTGGTCTTACAATTTAAGTAAATTTTCTCAATAGTTAAATATTAATATATGTAATTTTTTTTATTATTTATAAATTTCCTTAAAAAAACGAAATAAATAATTAATTTTGTTGTCTATAGTAAATTATAGAATTTAATTTATAATCGCAAATGAGCATTTTGCCTTTAAAATCAAATGAAAGATACAAATAATATAGAACCATTTGAAATTATTAAAAAAGATAATGAATTGACTCTCAAGCCATTAATCCCAATAAATGTTTATTATGGTGATTATTACTTTGAGGATATTGAGAAATTAGATTTTGAAAATTATTCTAATATTATAGTTGACTTAGCTGATGTAACGGAGTTTGATTCTTTCTTAATAGTATTTTATAATAAATTAAATAAGACAGCTGAAGGAAAAAATGTAAAAATAAATTATATCAATGCTTCAGAAGAACAGAATAATTTAGTAAATGTATTATCAAAAGAGCAAAAAGAAGAAAAACCTAATAAACAAAAAAAACCGTTTTTTTATAATTATTTAGAAAATATCGGGCTTAAAGTAAAGACGATGTTCTCTGATATGTATGTATTTATTGAATTTACCGGTAATTTGATGATTGCATTATTCAAATTTCCTTTTAAAATTAAAGAATTACGTATAAAAGATTTTGCTTATTATTTCAATAATGCTGGTGTAAATGCTGTTCCTATTGTAATTTTAATTGTCTTTTTGCTTGGTCTAATTACTGGATATCAAGGTGCATTACTTTTGAAGCAATTTGGTGCTGACAGGTTTATTGCTGATTTAGTTGGTATTGTGATAGCTCGAGAGCTTGGACCTTTAATGACTGCAATATTAGTAGCAGGAAGGTCAGGTTCAGCTTATGCTGCTGAAATAGGTACGATGAAAGTCAGTGAAGAAATAGACGCTCTTAAGACTATGGGCATGGATCTATATCAATTTTTAATTATTCCAAGAGTGTTAGCAGTTACTATTGCGATTCCATTTATAACAATTTTAGCTGATTTTGCTGGTATCGTTGGTGGATTGGTCGCAGCGATGACAGCTTTAGATATGACTTTTACTGGTTATTCAAATGAATTAAATAGAGCTTTAAATTATTCACATTTATTTTCAGGGTTATTTAAAAGTATAATATTTGGCTTTTTAGTTTCATCTGTAGGTTGCTTTAGAGGATTACAAGCAAGTGGAGGTGCAGAGAGTGTAGGCCGGTTTACTACAGCAGCTGTAGTTACAGGAGTTTTATTAATTATTTTAAGCGATGCTGTATTTACATTTTTATTCCAAGTATTAGGTATTTAAAATGATTGAAGAGAAAAAAGAAATAAGCAACCTTAGTAATAATAATTCTAATGAAATAGAAGATAATAGTAAAGCAAGTAATACAAACTCTTTATCTCTTAAGAATTCAACTAATAATGAACCAATTATTCAAGTAAAAAATTTAACTGTGCAATATGATGACAGAGTGATAATTGACAATATTAGCTTTGATATTATGCGTGGCGAGATCTTTATGATAGTCGGTGGTAGCGGATGTGGTAAATCAACTGTATTAAGGCAGATTATTGGTTTGGAGATACCTATCGAAGGGGAAATACTTATTAATGGTGAAGATATTTGCAAAGCAACTGGTAAAGACAAGGTTCATATTTTAAATAAATTTGGAGTATTGTTTCAATCAAGTGGATTATTTGCATCTATGACTTTAGCTGAAAATATTGCATTAAAATTAGAAACTTCTACTAATTTGACAAACTCACAAATATTAGAATTAATAAATATTAAATTGACTTCAGTCGGATTAGCTGGATATGAATCTTTCTTACCTTCTGAAATTTCCGGTGGTATGAAAAAGCGTGCTGCTCTAGCTAGAGCAATGGCGCTTGACCCTCCTATTTTGTGCTTTGATGAGCCATCATCTGGTCTTGACCCTGTTACAGCAGCCACTATGGATGAACTTATTAAAGAATTAAATTCAGCATTAGGCACTACAATGGTAGTAGTTTCTCATGATTTAGACGGAGTAATAAATACAGCACAAAGAGTAATTATGCTTGATAAAGATGCAAAAGGTATTATTGCTGAGGGAGCGCCAAAAGAATTAAAGGAAATGAAAGAAAATAAAAAAGTGTATGATTTCTTTAATAGAATCCCAACTTCTATTTAGGTCAAAAAAAATATTTTTATAAAATTTTCACTAATTTCATTAAAAAAAGAAATAAATAACAAATATTATTTATATGAAATTCTTAATTTTGTAATTAATTCTTTCGAAAAAATTTATTATAGACAAATTAAAATGAATAAAACAATTTATATATCAGCAATTATTTTTCTTTCGCTAATATTTGCTCTTTCATCTTGCGATAGCCCTACAAATACTGCTATCTTCAAAACAAATGAAGTAGACTTCAATGACATAAATCAAACACCCGGATTCGTTTGGTTTACTCCTCGATATAATGAATATGTATGCGATTCCAACATTATTTTACAAATTAAATCTGCCATAAAACCTGAGCATAACTTTTATTTTTATGCAATGCCTTCTTGCGATTGCGAAAATTATCAGGATATTTTTCCTTATTCAATTAAAATACTTCATAAAGCCGGAATATCCAAGGAACAATTTAAAATGATTGTTCTTAAAGATAAAAATGCCGACCACCCATACAAGAATATAGTACATTTAAAAGATCTGCCAGAAATATTTTTAATTAAAAATAATATATCTGTATATTCAATTGGAGATACCGTAAAGCAGAGAATGAATGATACATCAGTAGACTATAAAAAAGCACTTTTAGAACTAGTTATACTCGAGGCGATTCAAGCAAATCAATAGTTTCGTGGAATTTGTCTTTTTGCAAATTCTTTGGAGATAATTTTAATAATATGTTTGCTATTCGGGATATATATACTATAATAAAAGAAAATAGATTTAAAATATTAAATATTTTTATTGTTCTCTCTGTTTTGTCTCTATTTATTACTTCATGTATTGGGAATAATCCTAAAATTAAATATTCTGTAAGTCATAAATATATTGATAATGTAGCTTATATAGAACCAATAAATAATATTCGGTATTGTTATGTGATTAGCGATAAACACACTATAGACTCACTTTCTGATATTTCAAGGAATGCAATGTATTTTGCTATTCACGAAAATGAACCACTTCTGCATATTAGAGATGAAATAGAAATAAAATCTAAAAATATATATTTAGAATTGAGAAATGAAATTGTAGATCTTATTCTTAAAATTAAAGCTGATGGTGATAATTTCAAAATAATAAATGTTCCACCGATTATTCAAAATCTTGCGAAATTTAATAATTATGCTTTAATTACATATCAGCAGAATATATATTATGCTGATGGTATTATGTATATCAATGATATTTTACAAAAGCTTTCAGGTGCATTTTATAATTCTGCTCCTGATGTAGTAAAAAAAAATAATTTTAAATTAATATTATTAATTTTTGACTTACAAAATAATAAATTAGCTTTTTATGGTGAGATTGATAATCCGGATATTAATCCATTAAATCAAATATCGCTTTCTGAGCAATATTCAATAATTATTAATTCATATAGAAATAAAATAATTAGAGGGAAATAGTCTAACAATAACAATATTTTAATTGAATAACCAAGCTGATTCTTCGCTCTTTAATTGCCAATGATCTTCACCAATCCTTTAAGCGATATCTTATAGCTCGCTTAGTTTTGACTAATTTCTTGAAGAAACTGCATTTTTTTATTCCCATTCAATGGTTCCGGGTGGCTTTCCTGTAATATCATATACCACACGATTAATTCCTCGCACTTCATTTACAATTCTATTACTAATTGTAGCAAGTACATTATATGGCATTGCGAACCAATCTGCAGTCATACCGTCAATGCTTGTTACAGCTCTAATCACACAAGTATTTTCGTAAGTGCGTTCATCGCCCATTACTCCTACAGTTTTCACAGGTAATAAAACTGCGAAAGCTTGCCAAATATCATTATATAATCCAGCTTTGCGGATTTCTTCAATATAAATTGCATCAGCTTTCTGTAATGTGTCAATTTTATCTCGAGAAATATCGCCTAATATACGAATACCTAAGCCTGGACCTGGGAATGGATGTCTATTTACAAACCAATCAGGAACTCCTAATTCGCGACCGACATTCCTTACTTCATCTTTAAATAGCTCGCGAAAAGGTTCTAATAGCTTTAATCCCATTTTCTCTGGCAATCCACCTACATTATGATGAGATTTTATTACTACAGAAGGTCCTTTTACGGAAACCGATTCAATTACATCAGGATATAAAGTACCCTGTGCTAACCATTTAGCATTATTACAATGTTTAGCAGCTACCTCGAATAAATCAATAAAAGATTTTCCAATAATTTTGCGTTTCTGTTCTGGGTCGCTTACGCCTTGTAATCTACTAATAAAAGTCTCTGATCCATCAATTAATTCAATTGACATATTAAAATTCTGCTTGAAAAGATCCATCAATTTCTGGCTTTCATTGAGTCGCATTAATCCTGTGTCAATATGAATGCAGTGAAGTTTGTCACCAATAGCTTTGTGCAAAAGTACTGCTAAAACGGTAGAATCCACACCTCCGGAAAGGGCACAAATTACTTCATTATCGCCTACTTGAGATTTGATTTTTTCAATTGCAATATCAATAAAAGAATGAGCATCCCAATTATCGGTGCAATTACAAATATTTCTAATGAAATTAGAAAGAATTGTCTTGCCTTCGTCAGTGTGATGTACTTCAGGATGAAATTGCACTCCATACATTTTTTTTTCGATATTTCTAATGCTGCAAATTGGAGAATTATTTGAGTGAGCGATTGCTTTAAAACCGTTTGGCAATTTAGTAAGTCTATCGCCATGACTCATCCATACAATACTATTTTGGCTTACATTTTTAAATAAATCATCATTATTATCAATAATTAATTCAGCTCTTCCATATTCGCGATGAGCAGCTTTATTTACTTCGCCTCCATTTTGGTATGCTATAAGCTGCAAACCATAACATATTCCAAGCACAGGGATATTTAAATCATTAATATTCCATGATGGAATTGGGGCTTCTTTTGCATAAACTGATGATGGTCCTCCTGAGAGTATAATACCCTTTGGATTAAATTCTTTTAGTTCTATTTCCGAGATAGTAAAAGGAAATATTTCAGCATATACTCCTAATTCTCTAACTTTTCGAGCAATCACCTGAGTATATTGCGAGCCAAAATCTATTATTATAATTTTTTCCATTTTTAAAATTTAAATAATTAGTTGTTTTGTAATTTTGATGTTTTTATTTAACGATTAAAATTACCAACTAATGCTTAGAATCAATATTTCTATAATTAATATCTATTTTCTTAAGTTTATGTTTTTTTGCTGATCATTCTTTATAAATAAACAGCAAATTAATCTTTTCAATTTATTTAATAATATGCAAAATTACAAAAAAAAATGTTAATTTGTAGAGATATTAAACTTAATTTAAATAGATAAAATAAAATATTTAGATGAGCTGGCAGAAAATTACAGGTCAAGAAAGAGTAAAAAATATACTTCAGAGAGCTATTATTGAAAACAAGGTAGCGCATTCCTATTGCTTTTGGGGAATAGACGGATGTGGCAAAGATGCATTAGCAATTGAATTTGCTAAAGCTCATAATTGCCTCTCTCCTATTGTGAGAGAAAATACTATTTCTGCTTGCGACGAATGCGAAAATTGTAAAAGCATTGATTCTCTACAGAATCCAAATGTACAATTACTTTTTTCTTTACCTACTCCGAAAAATTCGAGTAGCAAAGATGAAAATATTCTGTATAAAATGTCTGAAGAGCAGTTAGAAGAGATAAAACAACAGATCGCACTAAAAGCTAAAAATCACTATCATAAAATTTCTATTTCCGGAGCTAATCAAATTAAAATTGCAAGTGTGAGAGAGATCAAGAAGAATTTATCAATGTCGAGCATAACCGCAGGACGTAGGTTTATCATTATTTCAAATGCAGATGAACTCACAAGTGAGGCTTCTAATGCTTTTCTTAAAACTTTAGAAGAACCAAATGACGATATAACAATTATACTCACCACATCTCGAATTGAATCCATTCTTCCCACAATTCTATCACGCTCTCAACAAATTCATTGCTCACCAATACCAGATGAATTAATTCAGACGCACATTATAGAAAATTTTAATAAATCTATTGAAGAAGCAAAAATAATATCTGTTTTTGCTCAAGGATCATACCAAAAAGCAATTGAATATTTAGATGAAGATATGCAGGCTTTTAGAGAAACAGCAATAAATGCATTTAGATATTGTTTAGTTAATAATTATAGGATTAAATTATTAAAAACTTTAGACCCAATTTTTAAGCTTAAAAATAAAAAGAAATTAGAGCAATTTATTACTTTACTGATGCTATGGCTAAGAGATGCAGTTATTTTAAATACAACTAGAAATAAAAATCTAATAATAAATATAGATCAAGTCGAAGCACTAGAATTATTTGTAAATTATTTTGGTAAAAAAGATTTACCAGCATGTATTGAAAAACTTGAATTAGCAATAAGTCGCATTCCTAAAAATGTAATGACAGAACTAATTCTAATGGATTTATTTCTTGATTTAAGGAATATACTTCTAAAGAAATAATAAAAAGAAAATAGTTAAATATTTTTTCATTAATTAAAATTTTACTAAATTACATACTTAATATAATTATTATAAGAAATAATTATAAATCGGTTTTTATATAAAGATAATTAAATAACATAATATCAATTAATTAGAGAAGAAATTATATATAAATTTTTACTAAATTTACTACATAATAATATCAATTTACCAAATCTATTCCATAGGAATTGATTTGTACTCTTGTATTGAATTCGAATTATCAATGGTTAAACAAAATGGCAGAAAAAATTACAAATATATCACCTAATATAAATAATTCCACAAATAATATTATTCTTGAAAATAAAGAAACATGTAATAATTATAAAAATGAATTTCCTGAAAAAATAACTCTACAAAATAAATCAAAAGATATTCAACATTGCGATCATTATAGCTATTATACTGATAATACACGCGAAATTGACAAAAAAAGAGCTGAAGCAACTTCGATTTCTCCAAAATTCGTAGAAGTATTATTTAAATGTAAAAGAAAAAAAATATATCGCAACGACTTAAAACTACCTTTATCTCCTACTCAGTTCGTAATTGTGGAAATGGAAAACGGCATTGATATTGGTGTCGTAAGTTGTACAGGAAATTGTATAGAAAATAGAGTAAAAAATAATAATTGCGATGAACCAACTACTTCCATAGTTAGAATAGCAAATGAAGAAGATATTAATATAGATATTCATAACATTAATGAAGCTGTTGAAATTCTCTCTAAGGCGAGAAGTTTAATCACTTTATACAAAATTGATATGAAAATCACCGAAGCAGAATGGCAATTCGATCACCAAAGGCTTACTATATATTTCACTGCTCCGCAAAGAGTCGATTTTAGAGATCTTGTGAAAGAATTAGCTCGCACTTTCCGTACACGAATTGAGCTACGGCAAATAAGCATAAGAGAAGAGGCTAAAAGATTAGGTGGTGTGGGTCCTTGCGGTAGAACAATATGTTGCAATTCTCTTTCTTGCGACTTTAATCACATTACATTAGAGCATGCGAAAACACAGCAGCTTTCAAATAATATAAATAAATTATCTGGATATTGTGGGCGACTTAAATGTTGCTTATTATATGAACATGAGACCTATACAGAAGCTTTTAAAGATTGTCCTCCGATTGGTTCTTTCGTAGAATTACCAGAAGGTAATGCTAAAATTATTAAAATTGATGCTTTCAAGAATATTGTAAATGTATATTTCCCTGAAAAAAATCAATATGCTTCTATTAATAAAGAACTTCTTATAGAGCTTGATAGAGAAGGTAAAGTCCAACGTACTAATGATTCCTGTGCTGCTGTAGTAAGTGATTTAGATGATGCTGATATAAATGAACTATTAGAATTAGAAAAAGAATATTAAAAAGAGATTTTTAAGAATTATTGTCTAATATCTGAAGCTGATTTTCATTATCATAAGAAAGAAGAAAATCGCGATAAGTATTTAATAAATCTATAATTTCATTTAATTCATTCATTAATACAAGCTTTTGGCGATAAATCGATGCATTATGCAGTCCCTTTAAATAGCCAGAATAGTGCTTCCTAAATTCATATAATCCTTTAGGAAAGTCATTATATTCAATGGATAATTTTAAGTGTTCGATGCAAGTGTCGATTCTTTCGTCAATATTTGGCTTTTCTGTGATTATATTATTATCAATTGCTTGCCTTACTTCCCTAAATAAAAAAGGATAACCAACTACAGCTCTACCAATCATAATTCCATCGCAATTAGTTGTTAAAAAAGCTTTGCGAGCGTCGATTGCAGTTTTTATATCGCCATTTAAAATTAATGGTATTGAAATTTTATCTTTTACTTTATCGATATAACTCCAATCTGCATTTCCACTCATGCCCATATCACGTGTGCGACAATGCAGAGAAATCATTTTTATGCCTGTAGCTTCTAATTCTGGTGCAAGTGTATCAATTATTTTAGAATCTGGATTCCAACCAATGCGAGTCTTTAGAGTAACCGGTATTTTCACAGCATCGACCACTGCTTTTGTGATTTCAATCATTTTTTTGGGAGTTTTAAGTAGGGCTGCTCCAGATAAGTGTTGAACAACTTTTCGCACCCAACATCCGAAATTTAAATCTAAAATATCTACGCCAGCATTTTCTACAATTTTAGCTGCTTCGCTCATTGCATAAGGATTATTGCCAAAAATTTGTACAGCTATTGGTCGCTCTTCTTCAGTAAATTTCATTTTATCGAAAGATTTTTTTGCATCTCGGATTAGAGCTTCTGAAGCAATAAATTCGCTAAATACAATATCAGCACCCATTTTTTTACAAATTATTCTAAAAGGCAAATCAGTAATTCCCTCCATTGGAGCAAGAAGAACAGGGTTAAGAATATCATTCCCGGTTAAATTAATTTTTTTATTAATTATGTTTTTATCAATAATATTATTATTTTGCATTTATGAAAATGTAAATATTTTAAATTTGTAATAAAATGGAATACGAAAATAAAAAAAACATTTTATTATAATTCAAATATTTAAAAATATTGCAATTAATCATGGAAAAAATAAACATAGAAAATATCGAAAAATTAATTATTAATGACTGTCTTGAGCTTCAGAATGAGCATTTAAAAATGATGGATATCGAGACCGCAGAATTAATTAAAAAGAAGCATAGAGGGCAATTAATGGTAAAACTCAATCCCGACGAAATTCTATTTTTCGAGTGGTTAAAGGAAAATGATTTTGCAGTTTGGAATGATTTATGGGAAGATACTTTAAGCGATAATTATATAATTTCTATAGATTTTCTGCCATATTTGATAAAATATAAAAATGGATTTCCGATTTGCGATTTGCTCAATAATGATAATTATTATTTTGTACCCATACATTTAAAAGGTGCAGAAATAGAGATGCTTTCTGATACTTTGCAAATAAGATTAAAAAATAAAGAATCACTTACTCCAGCTCAATTATTATTGATTGAAATTTCTCTGCATCCAATTGATATTTGGCATTTTGCTTTTAGGCATAAATTACCTATAGAAACTGTGAAAATTGCCGTTCATCAATTGGTAGAAGATGGTTCAATAGTTCATTTTACAGATGCTGAGCATCTTGCAAATTTTATTGATGTGTAATTATTAATTAAATGTAATTTTAATATTTTATTGGCAACTTTATTGCTAATAATTATAAAGTAATTACGTTTTATATATTATATTAAATTAAAACTGTGAATAATAAGAAATAATGAATAATTTCTTAATAGTTATAAATAAGGATAATCTTGTCAAAAGTAATACCTTGATTAATTCCCTTTTGCGCCAAACACAAGAGGAAGTGTGTATTTATTCAATATTTTTAGATGAAATTAGCCGGTTACTATTAAGCAAATTACAGCAAAAGAATGTAAAGTTTATACCTATTCATAAAGTTGAGAATAAATTTAAAGGTATAAATTTATCTTATTCTAATAGTAATTATTTTGAAATATACCCCTTTGCCCTCCAATACTTATTCGAAGAAACAAAAATAAATGATGTAATTATTCTATCAGAATCACTTTATTTCTTTGATAATCCTAAGAATATTTTCGATGTGCTAAATAATTCAAATGAAAGCTGTAGCATTACTCATTTAGGTAATATATTGCTGACTAAAATCATTAGCAATGAAAAAATATTAAAAAAATACCTTAATAAAGAAATTAATAATACACCAAATCATAAGAATATATATGAAAATAGTATTATAAATAATGTTAATAAAAAGATTGAAATAAATATTTTCAACTCAATAAATGATATATTCTTATATAACTTTAGTGATTTAGAATTTTTAACTCAATTTATTGTTTTTCCAAGTTATAAAGAAAATAAATTACTAAGCGATTACGAAGCAAAAGAAATATTTTCTCCTTATATAGACCAATTATATATTAGTATAGCAGAAATTAGGAATTTCTTAAGTGATTTTTCTGAAGGATTATTTAATGATTTAGATGTTGCTGAAGATCAATCATTTATAGCTGTATCATCAGTTATTGGTGATATTGATTCAGAATATTTAAATTTAAGCAAAGAACCGCTAAATGATTTCTTATATTATTTCAAACCAATTAAAGAAGAAATAGATGATAATTATGACTATATCATCGAAGAAAATCAAGATGATGCTATAATTCAGGAGTTTGTAATTGAAGATACTACTGAAGAAGCTCAAAAATTTAATTACAAAATTAATCATCAATCGAAAGATTATAATATGGCAGACCCAATCAGTTTTGAAGTAAAATTTGATGATTTTACTAAATCAGATTCTACAAATGTGGATCAAAATAGGATAGATTCTCAAATTGAAAACTTAAATATCAAATTACATAATGAAAATACAATTAAAGCTGAAGAATTAAAGAATAAACAAAATAATTCTTCTGATGAAAATAAATTCGATGATAATTCCGAGCTTGAAGAAAGCAATGAAGAATATTTGTTAGATTTATTGAGAAATAATAAATTTGAAATTGTAAATTTCGATATAGATGATAATAATCAGTTGCCATATTATGATTTAAATCTTTCTATAAGAATCAAACGTTCTGAAACAATTGATAATCAATCTCACCAATCTGAGACTATTGAAGATAAGAATCCTATATCAGATTTTCAATTAAACGAAGATCCACGATTATTTGATTATACACCAGCAAAAAATCCTCAAGCAAATATTGTGTGGGAAGGTACTCAATTTGTATATCATTCCCTAGCTTTAATTAATAGAGAAATATCAAATAATATAATTGATAGCAATGCTGCAGAGCTTACAATAGTTCCTTATGAAGATGATAAATTTTTTGATTTTGAAAATCCAAAATATTTGCAATTAGCTCAGCACGACATACGCTATAAAAATTTCGACTCGATAAATGAGCTAACTAAGACATTACCCTATGTGTGGGTACGTCATCAATGGCCCCCAAAAGATGAAGTTCCAAAAGGAGCTAAATGGGTCATTATGCAACCTTGGGAATTTAGTTTACTACCAAAAAAATTCGTAGAAATTTTTAAGCAAGCAAATGAAATTTGGACACCGTCTAATTTTTGCAGAAAAGCTTTTATTGCTTCGGGCTTGGATTATAATAAAGTACAGGTTATTCCAAATGGCATTGACCCGGAAATATTTACTCCATTTGGGGATAAATTACCGGTTAATACTTTTAAAAAATTCAAATTCCTATTTATTGGCGGTACAATTTACCGTAAAGGAATTGATGTATTATTAGAAGCATATTTAAAAGCCTTCACATCAGATGATGATGTTTGCTTGATTATTAAGGATATGGGAGGAGAATCATTTTATAATGGTCAAACAGCTAAGGAAAGAATTCAAGAAATTCAAAATAATCCTAATGCTCCGGAAATTGTTTATATTGATGATTATTTGACAGAATCTGAAATCTGTGAATTATATCGCTCGGCAGATGTATTTGTGAGTCCATATAGAGGCGAAGGTTTCTCTTTACCTACTCTTGAAGCTATGGCTTCAGGGCTTCCGGTAATTGTTACGAAAAATGGTGCTACTGATGATTTTGTGGACGAGACTGTCGGATGGCAGATTAATTCAAGTATGGTCTCTATAGGTAGAACAATGGATAAATATGAAATGGTAGGAGAAACTGAATTACTCGAACCTAATAATGAAGAATTAGCTGAGACTTTAAGATTTGTAGCGACTAATCCTAAATATAATTTTAGTAAAGGTGTATATGCTGCATTAAGAGCCCGCGAAATATGGACTTGGAGGCGTTCTACTATTAAAATGTTTAGTCGTCTTGATGTATTACTAAATACAAAAATGGCTATCGAAGCTGAAAATAATATACCCGTATATAATGATTCTTCTTTAGATTTCGCAAGAGGAATGCAAAAATTCGATGAAAATGATAAAGATGAAGCATTTAGAATTTGGGATTCAATAATTGATAAATTAGATTTACCGGAGAAATATAAATTACACATTTATCATATTAAAGCTTATAATTATATTGTCGAAGAAAAATTTGATGATGCTATTAATTTATTAGATGAAGCTGTAAGAAATATTATCGAACATCCTGATAATAATTATTTAAGGGCATTAATTTATGCAAAACAAGGGAAATACGAAGAAGTATATGAAATACTTACAAATTTATATGATAGCTGGATTTATGTAAAATCTGACTCTACTCTTGGGCTTACTCTCGATGATTTGATGGTCCTCAATGCTGATACTGCTTTGATGCAAGAAGATAATGATTCTGCACTAGAACTATATACACAAGCCTTGAAATATAATAATGAAAACCCTTATGCTTGCTATGGTTCTGCATTATGCTTAAAGCAATTAGGTGATAACGAAGGAGCAAAAAATATGTTCGAATGGGCTTTAAAACTGAATCCAGATTTCAATGAAGCAAAAATTGAATTAGATAAATTATAGAAAAAATAAATATAAAATATTTCAATAAAGCTATCAACATTTAGGGTAAACCAAAAGTTGATAGCTTATTTTATAACTTTAAGGTTGATTTTTTAATATAAATACAGTATCGCTTACTACAGAAGCTGAACCAAAACAACCTTTACCACCTTTTACTGAACTTAATCTATTGTCATGCATAGGAAAATAGTAAGAAAACATACTCCATTGCACCATATTTATATCTATTGCATAAATACTTACAAAATGCTTTCCGAACCAACGGAACGCATTCCAAACTACAGGAGTACTATTAGATGGCATCAATGTAGAAAATGATATCTCAGTCGTTTTTCTATCTGAATGCTCAGCACCTCGATTTAATAGTACGTATGTGCGACGATTTAACTCATTTGTTGCTGGCGATAAGTACTTACCATAATTCAAAGTATCTAAGCACATAATATTGATTGTATAGTAATTAATATTAGGAACAGGATTCCATGCAATTGAATCAGTAGATTTTTGGTTTAATGTATCAAATGGAAATTGCAAGATTTTAGGCATATCGGTTATCATTTCTATTCTACCGGGAGTAACTGTATTTCCAGTAATCACTTGACCATTTTCAAGCTTTATTTCAATTGAATATTTGTTATTTGGTTTTACTAAATAAGTAGTATCAGGATAGTAATACCCATTTTGTTCCTTGTAGTTGTATTGAAGTGGGAAAGATTGGTTGTCGCTATCACTATAAATTACTATATTAGCATTTTTTATCAAATAATTATTTTCGTCGTATTTTTGAAATAATGGTTGAGAATTTAATATCCTAATTTCTGAAATTGGTTTGTCAACAATTAAATATGCTTCTACGATAGCTTCTGGTTTATAGTCTTGAATAGCGCTATCTTCGCAAGAAGTTAAAAATATTACAATTAAAGAAATTACAATTATATATATTTTATTCATAATATGTTCTGATTAAATTTGTAAGTGATTTAAATTAATTAGAATTTAACTTCAAATGAAATTGAAGGAATAATTGGTAGTAATCTAATATCAATGACAGACGATTCATCTGTCATTAATGCTCTTGTGTCATATGATCTAAACCATAAATCTCGGCGATTATATACATTATAAATATCAATAGAAGTTCTGGCATCTAATCCAAAGAATTTATGATTATATCCGGTATTTATATTTAATTGATGCGATTCTGGCATTCTCAAGCCGTATAAATCTGAAGGAATTATTTTCCCTGTGCCATAATTTTGTCCTGGCATTTTTGAGATAAATCTAGAAGTTGCACCTGTGAAGGATTGTCCGGTTTGGAATACAAAATTCAATCCAACATCCCAACTTTTTGAGATCTGATATTGCATCACGAGTTTCAAGTCGTGAGTTCTATCATATTTAGGGTGAAATGTCTTTCCGTTATTAATATTTGGGAATTTAGCATTTATAATACCAAAAGCATATCCGAACCAACCGGTCAGCTTTCCATATTGTTTTTGCAAGAAAAATTCAAATCCATAAGATTTAGCATCGCCTATTTCAAACACATCTTTGATTTCATTAAGTGCTAAAGTAGTTTGATTTAAGATTCCGACATTATACATGTCTTTATAATACACATCAAATGCTACTTGATAATCATCAAATATTTGACTTTCTACAGAAGCGATATAGTGAATGGATTTTTGCACCGGAACAGATTTATCTGTAGTAAGCCAAGTATCAAAGAAAGAAAAATCTTGTAACGAAGCTAATCTAAGAGATTGATGAAAAATGCCCCAAGATAATTTTGCAAAAGAATATTCACCAAATTGATAACGAAGAGCAATGCGAGGGTCTATTAAAAACTTATCACTTAGCAACCAATAGTAGAGTCTAAGCCCAGTTTGTACTGAAAAAAGATCAGTAGCTTGCCAATTCCATTGGCTAAAAATTGCTTCATTTAAATCTTCCATAGCTAAATTTACGCTTGTACCGGTTGTACTTGTTTTATTAGTATCAGCTTGATTATCGCCTACTTTTAGCAAGTATTTAAATTTAAAATAGTTTAATTCATTCCCAAATATAGCAGTTAAATTATCGCTAATGAACCATTCAAAGTTTATTTTGCTCGTATAATCTTCGATTGAGTTTTTAAAAACTTCTTTTAATCCGGACATATCTACATTAAAATCATTATTATATTGGCTGTATGAGAATAAAATATTTGAAAATAAATCATTATTCCAGATCCTATTCCACCTAGCAGACACTAATTTGTTGCTTAAATACATACCCATATTCATACCTGTATTGCTAAAGTCAAAATTATCCTTGCTATAAAATCCACTTAAATATAATTTATCATCATCTCCAATATCCTGAGATAATTTAGCATTTATATCGTAGAAATTAAAATCTGGTATAGGATTAGTTGGGTCTTCTGAAAGGAACGATTTCACTAATTCTAAATAAGTAGTTCTTCCGCTAATCATAAAAGAACCATTTAAGACTGGCACTTGTAAAGATAATCTAGAAGAAATAAGACCTATTGAAGCAAGCCCTTCAAAATTTTCGCGATTGCCATCTTTCTGTGTCATATTTAATACAGCAGAAAGTCTATTGCCGTATTGAGTAGGATATCCACCTTTAATTAATTCCACATCTTTAATAGCGTCAGTATTAAAAGTAGAGATAAATCCAAACAAATGGCTTGGATTATATACTGTAACACCATCTAATAAAACTAAATTTTGGTCTGGAGAACCCCCTCTTACAAACAATCCACTTGAAATTTGAGACGAAGTTAGAATCCCCGGTAACATTTGAAGTGATCGAAATACATCTGACTCGCCTCCGATTTTAATATCTTTAATTGTTGCAATAGGCACATTAATTTTGCTAATAGAAATTTCTCTTTTATCTTCAATTCTATTAGCTGTAACGACAACTTTCTCTGAAATTGTTTCTGATGGCTCAAGCTCAACATTTAATCGAAGTTGTTCATTTCTTTTAATTGATATAGTTTTCTTATAATCAGAAAATCCAACATAACTAATCGAGACTTCATATTCTCCAGAGGAAAGCTTATTAATGGAATAAAAGCCACTTTTATTAGTAACAGCTCCTCTTTTTTGAGAAATAATTTGCACTGTTGCTCCAATTAAAGTCTCTCCGTTAGATTTGTCTTTTACGTATCCAGAGATTGAAGAAGTGCTATTAGATGATTGTGTTTCTAATGCAAAACCTAAAGAAGCTGAGAATAAGAGTTGCACAAAAAACATCAATATTAGAAATTTTAATGAGTATTTATTTTTCAAAATTTACAAACAAATTAATTAATAAATAATAAACTTGTAGACGCTTTGTTTTTTTAATTGTTATTAAAATTCAAAAGGTTCACTGAAACTTAACATGATGTAAATAATTTCATTATTACAATAAAAATGAATTATTTTAGTAATTTTGTATTCAATAATTATTTAATTTGAAATAAATATAGAAATGAAATTATTTAATAGCAAAAAAGAAAAGAAAAAAGCAGAAGCAAAAAAGAAAGATCCTAAATATCAAGTAGAATTAGGTGAATTAATGAGATTAGCTTCTGAGCAACCAGCACTTAGAGCAATATTTTACGAGCGTTTGTGGAATGAAAATGTATTTGTACTAATTGCTAATCAAGGAATTCCTGAAGGCAAATTAGATGATGAAACTGCTAAAAATATTCAAATAATTAAATTGCCCGATGGAAGAGTGCCAGTATTTACTTCTCTTCAGAGAGTAACTGAGGGCAATAATATTCGGGCTAATATTTCTTATCTTTCAATTAAAGGAGAAAATCTATTTATACAGAATCCGGAATTAAACTATGTGATTAATCCTTGGTCAAAATATGGTAAAAACATTACTCCGGAAGAAATAAGCAAAATTGACAAAGGTGAGCATTTATATGATGTAAGCACTTCAAGCAATATTTCTCCTGAAGATGGAGTACAAATCATTGTCCCAGAGAAATATCCAGCTAAATTAATGGATGATTTAATAGTGCTATATAGAGAATTCCCAGAAGTCGATAGAGCATATATTGCACTTCTTAAATACAATGATTCCAAAAGATCACCAAATTATGTAGTTTGCTTAATGGTCGACGAATCTTTTGATCATATTTCAACTGAAACTGGAATTATTGCTGACAAGCATTTGCTAACCGGACAAATTTTGCAAGTAATGGAATTAACTAAAGAGTCACATTTTTGGAACTTCTTCCGTCATAGAAAACCATTTTATAGACGTGATGTAAATTAATTTCTAAATTTAAATTAATATCTAATTTTTTTAATAAGCGACAATATTAGGCATATTGTCGCTTTAATTTTGTATTCATAAAATTGCAACTATTTTATTAAAAATACGAAAGATAATAAAAATGTGGTATTTCATTTTTTCAATTATTACAGCATTTATCATTGCAATTGCTATAAATAATTTTGTTATTGTAAAAGCAGAAGTACCTTCAGGTTCTATGGAAAATACAGTAATGACTCATGACCAAATTATTGGTTATCGGTTAGCATACCTTTTCTCCCAGCCAAAACGTGGCGATATTGTAATGTTTCCTTTCCCAGATGACGAATCTGTTAATTATTTAAATAGAAAAATCAAATAATGATAAGAATATTTATATTTTTTTATCATTATTTTTCCCAACAATTGGGTATAGCTTATGGAGAGTATGCAATAATAGTGAATTGAAAAATAAATACTCTCCTATTAAAAGAATTTGCATTTGGTTCTCGTTGATGCATACTCTTCTTACTATTGCATGGCTAGTCGCTGAATATACTTCAAAAGGAGTAAATTCTCATGAAATAGGAATTATATTAACACTATGGGCTGGTGCTGTGTCATTATCAGGAATAATTTTAAAAGTTTATAATATTGAAAAAACAATTTCAAATTAGTTTTTTATCTTGATTTATATTTGTTAAATTTGTATGCTATTTTGATTTTTTTTAAAAATAGTAAAAATATTCTTTATCTTGAATATTAACTCTCAAATTTGCAAGAAATAACTATAATATTAATAAACAATAAATAAAGGAAAGCAATGGCTACATTTCGTCCGTTCAGGGCTTATAGACCAAAACCAGAATTTGCTCAAGAAGTAGCATCTAAACCTTATGATGTATTAAATTCTGAAGAAGCTCGCAAAGAAGCACAAGGGCATCCAAATTCATTTTTACACGTAGGTAAACCGGAAATTGATTTAGACCCAAAAATTGATATTCATTCTCCAGAAGTATATCAAAAAGCTAAAGAGAATTTGCATAAATTAATTGATAATGGAGTAATTGTTCAAGATCCAGATGCATACTTATATGTTTATTCTCAGACTATGGATGGCAGAATCCAATATGGTTTAGTTGGTTGCGCTTCTGTCGAAGAATATTGGAACGACACTATCAAAAAGCACGAAAAGACTCGCGCTGATAAAGAAGAAGATAGATGTAATCACGTGAGAGTAACTAATTCTCATTCTGGACCAATTTTCTTAACTTATCGCGATATTGATGAAATTAACAATATCGTTGCAGACGTTGTAAAAAATGCACCTGATAATGATTTAGTTGCCTCTGATGGTATCCGTCATCAATCTTGGGTGATTAGAGATAAGGAAATTGCAAAAAAAATTGAAGATAGATTAGCTAAAGTAGATTATTTCTATATTGCTGATGGCCATCACCGCTCAGCTTCTGCAGCAAGAGTCGGTAAAGAGCGTCGCCAAGCAAATCCAAATCACAAAGGTGATGAAGAATATAACTTCTTCTTAGCTGTGTTATTCCCTGCAAGTCACTTATATATTATGGATTATAATAGATTAGTAAAAGATCTAAATGGAAATACAGAAGAACAATTCTTTGAAAAATTAAAAAAAGTTTATTCAGTAAATGAAATAGGATCTGCACAATATAAACCAAATGCAAAAGGCGAAATCGGTCTATATATGGACCATAAATGGTATAAATTAACTATTCTACCAGAATTTGCAAACGTTAAAGATCCTGTAGATAGCTTAGATGTAGCATTGCTTCAAAATAATATTTTAGCTCCAGTCCTTGGCATAGATGACCCACGCACAAGCAATAGAATTGATTTTGTTGGCGGTATAAGAGGTTTAGGAGAATTAGAAAAAAGAGTAAATTCTGGAGAAATGAAAGTAGCTTTTGCTATGTATCCAACTTCAATTGAGGAGCTTATGGCTATCGCTGATGCTGGCAAAATTATGCCTCCAAAGTCTACTTGGTTCGAACCAAAATTACGCGATGGTATGTTTGTCCATTTCTTAGATTAAAATATATAAAATGTAATAATATTTTTATAGTATTATTTTAAAAAATTAGCCTCCAATTTCATTATCGAATTGGGGGCTTTATTTTTATTACAAGAAATTATAATTTTTATCGCATTGAAATTTATAAAAAATCTGTAATTAGCTTAAATCCGACATAATTTGCTGAAAAATATCATTAAATTTAACTTTTAATTCATCAATACTAATATTTTTATTTAATTCACTTTTCATAGAGCAAACAGTTTTCTCTGTGATACCACAAGGAATAATAAAATCAAATTCAGAAATATCATTATTTACATTTAAAGCTAATCCGTGAGAAGTTACCCACCTAGAGCAATGCATCCCAATTGCTGCAATTTTACGAGAATCTTCTATCCACACACCTGTCAGGTTAGAAATTCTACTTCCAATTATTCCATATAATTTAATTAATTGAATAATAGCTTCTTCTATTTTCCTTAAAAACCAATGCAAATCTTCTTTAAAATTACTTAAATTAATAATTGGATACACTACTAACTGACCAGGATTATGCAAAGTAACGTCTCCTCCTCTATCATTTTCATATAGAGCTATTCCATTTGCTTGGAGAAATTCCTTTGTTTTTAGTACATTATTAATAGTCCCAGATTTACCGATTGTAATCACAGAGGGATGCTCACAAAATACTAAAAACCCATCATTTCTATTTTTCTGCACTTCTTCTACGAGTGCTTTTTGCTTATCCCATGCTTGTTTATATTCTATTAAGCCCCAATCAATTGTTTCTATCATTATAGGTAATTAAATAATAATTCTAAGATATGTATTTATACGAAAAATCGTTTAACTATTAAGGAATAAACGATTTAATATTTTTAGAGACGATTTAAACAAACTAAATATTATTGTTAATTGTAAATGTTTTTCAAATTCGTTTATTTCTTTGAAAAATGAATTTGGTTAATTTACTATAACCCACTAGATAATATATTTAATCATATAAAAATTAAAGATAAAAATAGATACTATACTTAATATTAAATAATAAAAATTTTTAATCATAAAATTCGTTTTATAATGTTTATAAATAAAGAAGCATAAATATAGTAGACTAAATTTTAATGCCAGAATTTGAATTTATAGAACATCTTAATTGGTTGTGGACGATACCAATAATAATATTGCTGTATGTGATTTATAGGTTGCTTCGCAAGAATAAATTAAATAAATTTATCGGAAAGCAAAATCTAAGCAAATTTCTCTTAAATTATTCAAAACCAAAGGATTATCTAAAGTTTGCATTACTAATTATATCATTAGCATTGCTTATCATTTCATTTGCTAATCCTCGTGCCGGCACAAAATTAAGCGATGCAAAGCGGGAAGGTATTGACATAGTAATCGGACTAGATATTTCATATTCAATGCTCACAGAAGATATAAAACCTAATAGATTAGAGCGAGCAAAGCAATCTATTATTAGGTTGCTCGATAAACTTGATGGCGATAGAGTAGGGCTAATCGTTTTCGCCGGAAGAGCTAATGTACTATTCCCTCTTACAACTGACTATGCAGCGGCAAAAATGTTTCTATCTACAATTGACCCCGAATTTATAAGCGAGCAAGGAACTGCTATCGGCGAAGCTATTTCAATTGCAAATGATAAATTTCAAACAGATAAAAAACATAAAAAAGCTCTATTATTGATTAGTGACGGCGAAGACCACGAAGAAAATGCTATTAGCGAGGCTGAAAATTCTAAAGAAAAAGGGTTTGTAATTTATACAATCGCAATGGGAACTCCTGAAGGCGGTCCTATACCAATAAATAAAGGTACTTATGGCGAATCATATTTAAAAGATGAAGATGGAAATACTGTAATTTCAAAATTAAATCCAAATGCCCTGCAAGATATTGCCCAAGCAGGAGGAGGAATATTTGTATCGTCGCATAATGCAGAACCAGATTTAGAGCAGTTTATTAATCAAATAGATAAAATGGACAAGCAAGTCTATGAAGCTAAAAAGTATTCTCAATATGAAAGCAAATATCAATATTTTTTGATTTTGGCTTTTGTTCTATTATTTCTCGAATTAATTATTTCTACTTATAAAAGATAAATCCATATTCTCACTCGCACAGTGAGCTAAAACGTGGGGAAGGTATTTTGAAATAAATCTTCCAATTAATCATTTTATTTATACTTGTATTTAATGTATTTAATTAGAAATGTGCAAAAATAAGCAATCTATTTTTACAATTTCTTTTTTATAAAAGGTATTTAATTCATATTTTTGTAGTTGATTTTTTATTAAGTTTGTAGTTGTTAAAAAAGTGCCTATTAAGAAAGTCCTAATAATCGCATATTATTTTCCACCAATGGGTTTAAGTGGAGTGCAAAGGACACTAAAATTTGCAAAATATTTACCTGAATATGGTTGGCAACCGGTAGTACTTACCTCATCTCCACGTTCTTTTTATGCTTACGATGAATCTCTGCTTAATGAAATTGACCCTGAAAAAATTCAAATTTATCGTACTTCTAAAAGCTCAGCCGCACCAAAAAAAGAAATAATTAATAATTATAAAATTTCGAAATTTCGTTCTTATACAGTACAAAAAATTGCAAGGGCTGGATTACAAACTATATATCAACCTGATAGTAAAATACGTTGGAAAAAGCCGGCTTTAGAATTAGCCAGAAAAATAATTTCTGAACATAATATTGATGTGATTTATGCGACAGCTCCTCCATTCACTGATTTTTTAATTGCACATCAATTATCTACTGAATTTAATATCCCATTTGTAGTTGATTATCGTGATGTATGGATAGATAATCCATTTCATTTTTTTGCTACTCCATTTCATAAAATGTACAGCGAAAAATTAGAAAAAGAAATCCTCACATACACTAAAAAAGCTATCGTTACTAATCGCAACACAAAGGAATTACTCATAAAGAGATATTCTTTTATTAATCACAATGATATTGTAATAATTCCTCATGGTTATGACGAAGCCGATTTTACAGAATTTAGACATATCACACCGGATAAATCTTTTTTTACAATTACTCATTCTGGCTTATTCCAAGATAATAGGACGCCAAAATATTTTTTCAAAGCACTTTCTCAATTTATAAAAGAAAATCCTGAATCAGCAAATAAAATTAAGGCTAATTTTATTGGTCTAATGCGTCCAGAGCACAATAAATACATAGTAAAATATAACTTGTCTAAAAATGTGGAGCAATGCGGGTATGTCTCTCATCGAGAAACGATTGAAAAAATAATGCACTCCGATGTCTTATGGCTGATGCTCAATGATACAGTACGCTCACCTGGTAAATTATATGAATATTTCGGAGCTAAAAAACCTATTTTAGCTTGTTTGCCCGAAGGCAATATGAAGAAATTAGCCTTAGATACTAAAGCTGCTATTTGTACATCGCCAAAAGATGTAAATGCAATAAAAGAAGCTATTAGTAAATTTTATAATTTATGGAAAAATGGAATGCTCCCTATTCCAGATCCTAATTATACTGAATCATTTGAAAGATATAAGCTAACGGCAAATCTTTCAAAAGAACTTGCCGCTGCAATAGATATTAATAAATTTGATATTACAAGTAATCAAATCGATTTAGTAAATGAATTCGATGCTGAAAATCAAATTGAAAAATAATATAACTTTTTAGAAAAACTTATTTCTTCTTATAATCCCCTATAAGAGTTTTGCCTTTTGTACAGAACTTGCTTAAATCATTGGCATCTTTGCTTTTAGATGTAAAAATGAAAGCATTTTGGTCAATAATTGTAATAGTCATTTGAGAATTTAATTTTACATCAATTGGATTTAATTCTAAATAAATTCTATTGTGCGAAAGCCTTCCATCACCTTGGAATTTACACTCGTTTTTCGGAGATGAAATAGTAATGGTGAACTCATCTTGGTATTCTCTAGGTTTAATTGTCAATGTATCAGAACCTCTTAAATATGTTCCTTGCACTTCATCAATAGACAATTTATTCGCTTTATTAAGTGGATTATCTTTATTCAATTCATCTTGCTGAGTGCCATCAGCATTAAGCAAGGAGATATTTTTATCATTATTAATTAAATAAAATATTGGGTTTTCTTTTTCGATTTCAATTGTGATAATACCATCTTTAAGATTCCATTTACCTTCTTTAATTGTTGGAAATTTATCTTTCCCAATATTTTGATATTGATACTTAATTAATCCATCTGGATCGAAAACCATAAAAATTCTTTGCTTTTGATTATCAGCTAAATTTAAATCTCCATAGTAGAAAGAAGCAGACGGTGTGAGAGATGGATAATCTCCTTGAGTAAATGCTTTAGAGCTTGCTTCCGGTTGGTCTTGTTTATTATTACAAGCTACCATAATTAAAATAGTAAATAATAATAAGCTAATTTTTTTCATTGTTATACTTTCTTTATTAAATTAAACTAATTCAATGTAATATTATATTTTTATTAAAGGTTCACAGTTATCTCTGCGAAAGCATCTGGAGTCTCGTGTAAGCGTATAGACATTGATACTATATTTCCTAATGCTTTAAATTTGGGAATTGCTCTATCAGCAATATAATTAATAATGTTCTCTGAAGTAGAATGATACGGAATTACCTCATGTTTAAATCCATTATTTTGAATAAATTCTAAGACTATAGTATCTTTATCATCAACTAAAAAAGAATGATCTAATTTATCAATAATTGGTCGCATAATGCTCTCTATATCATAGAAATCGACCATAATTCCATTTATATTTGGGGTACCTATTAAATCAATTCTTAATTTATAAGTATGACCGTGAATATTTTTGCATAATCCATTATGAAATGGCAATCTATGCGACATTTCCCAATGAAATTCTTTAGATACTTTTATATTCATATTTAATTACTTTTTATTTTTCGTATTTAGCACAAATTATTGAATGAATACCACCTCGTACAGTCCATTCTGAAGTAATTTCCATCATCTTAGGAGAGCAAACAGCTTTTAAATCATCTAATATTTTATTAGTAACTGCTTCATAAAAAATTCCTTGGTTACGGAATTCTAAATAATAATATTTTAGTGATTTAAGTTCTATGCAAATTTCATCTGGTATATATTTTAGTGTGATTTTCGCAAAATCTGGTAATCCAGTAATTGGGCAAACTGAAGTAAATTCTTCATTAATATGCGTAATGACATAATTATTGTGAGGTGCCGGGTTTTCAAATGTTTCTATTTCTACCATATTTTAATTATTTGTTCGTTTTTTACAAAAGTAATTTCATTTAAAAAACGCAAATATATGGAAATTTATTGTTTTAGATTTAAATTATATTCTAATACTTAATATAACTATATATTTTAATTTTGTACAATAAAACTTTTTAATAATTCGTAATTATTATAAAGAATTTGAAAAATTTCATTATCTTTATGTTCTGTAAAAATAAGAAATACATTGCTGAGAAAATAAGAAAAGACAAATAAAATGAAAAAAGTAATAATATTGTTGATATTTCTTAATGTAATATCACCATTTAAGAATTTATATGCTCAGTCTAATCCAATATTTTCAGTTGAACATATTCCTAATTTGCATTTTTTAGGAATGTACATTGGATTTGGGCAGAATCTCCAAAGTGGGAAAATATTTCCAGAATGTATAGATTGTACTTTCGAGAAAGGTAATAAATTTGGATTTACTGCTGGAGTATTATATGAATACAGATTATTCAACTCTGTTTATTTAGGTTCTGCTATAGAGTATAACAGCTTAGGGATAGACGCATTTTTCACAGAAATTGAGCCAGTACCGATACAAATCCCTATAAATGAAAATGATTACTATATTGAAAATGCAAATGTAAAATTTCAGCATGAAGCTAATTTAAGTATACATAATCTAAGTTTGGTACCATATATTAAATACCAACCTTTTAATTTTATGTTTATCCGTTTAGGGGCTGGGATAGGATATAACTTATCGAATCATTTCGTACATAAAAAATCACTCGCTCAAAGCACTTATACTCTTTCTTCTGGAGAAATTGTTTCTCTTCGAGTTCCAAATGCTACCAAAAATACAATTATTGAAGATACGGAATTAGCACAAAATAATCCATTTCAAATATATTTAAATTCAGCTCTTGGTTTTAATATTAATTTCAGCGAAAAGCTAACTTTTTCTCCAATATTTAGTTATTCAAATGCTTTTATGAATATTTCAGAAAGAGGAGAGAACCCAAAAGTGAATTATTGGCGAATTTTATTAGAGCTTCGCTATGATATTACCGGAGATGAGGATTAATAATAAAAATCTTAAAAATAAAAATCTTAAACTTTTATAAAAAGAAACAATATTTCTTGTTTTAATTTTATGAGTTGTCTTTTTATTAAATGCTATTAAAATATAAAGATAAACAAATGAAAATTTTAACAGAAGTCATTCATCTATCTTTATCTACTTATAATTTATCCCAACTAACTTCAATGTGTTTACATAGAACAGCATTTTTGTAATTAAATATTATTTCTTTAGGTTTTTTGTCTGTAGGGTTTAAGTCAAATGAAATTGTGTCGCCACCTGAGAAATAAATTCTATTTACATCTAATATTTCTTCTCCAGATTTAATAGCAATCGGAATAAGCATTTTAAATGATGCTGGTACTTCTTCTTGTTTCATTTTTATTTTGCAAATATACTTCCCATTTTTCTCTTCAATTTTGTATGCATATTTATAAATAGGTAAGTCATAGGACTTTAGCCATTGGTCAAAGAACCAAGAGAAATCATAATCTGTAAGAGTTTCTAAATGATTAATGAAGTCTTCTGTAGAAATTGTTTTGCCTTTATATTTCGTGAAAAATTCTTTAATCACTGTAATAAAAGCAGCATCATCATTATTTTTAAATCCATGCATAATATATCTTATCATATGGAAAATCCATCCTGATTTATCAAAAGATTCTTTGATGCGGTATAAAGGAGTAGTGGAAACGCTATTTTCGTATTCGGCTTGATTGTAATTATTAGAAGCTGCTCCGGCTACAATATAATTACTATATCTATATAAATTTTCAGGATCTAAATCGGTCAGTTGATTTCTATTTTGAACTAGAGTAGATGGATATTTCTTAATTTTAGAAGTAATTGTATTTGGAGTGAGAAATTGAAAATCAATTGATTCTTTCATTCCACTTTCGACTAAATCATTTTTCTTTGCTACATTTTGAGTATATAATATTCCTAAATATTGACCTAATCCATTAAGCAACCAAAAATCTCTGTCTGTACGTAGCATAAAATTCTCAGCAAAATATAATTTTGCAATTTCAAATCCAAAATCTAAATTATAATAATATATAAAGCTATTATTTAACATAAGAAATCCGGGTGAAAAATTATAAACCGGACTTGCATTAAATATCATATTAATATTTGGGCTTTCTAAATTACCGAATATTAATTTTGCAAATTCAAGCATTGTGCTTACATTTTGAGTAATTACATCTTTATCAGCTTCTTGATAATGTAAAATATTAACAGTCTTATTGTCTTTGGTTTTTAATTTTTCTTCTAAATATGGTGCTATAAAAAAGCTGGCTGATAATATTGGCTCTTTAGTCCGCCAATGAGAAATGAAATATCCATCTTCTACTTTATTCTCAATTTCCTCGCCTACTGATTTAAATTTATTTTTCTTGCTTGAAGTTTTTGAATAAATATCGAAAATAGCCTTTTGATTATTTCCAAATTTAGGATACCAATAATCTGCATTACGCAAAAGTGTAATACCACTCATTTTGTATAATATTTTTCCAGAATATTTCATTGAAAGCTTAAATTTCTCGCCTTTTTCAAATGGTTTTTTGATATATAGAAATAAAATAGGGTAATATTTATTAAAATAATAATCAACAGATTCATTATTGATTTTTACTTCATCAATATCTGCTTGAGGAAAAGCATTTGTAATAATCCAATTTCCAGTGTAAGTAGTTGCTTCGCATTCTATCTCAGCTATAACATCAGTCTCTAAATTCGCATCGAAATCAAGTTTTAAATCATATTTAATTGGACGAATTGGATTAGCGTCGCTTTCTTTGATAATAGGAATATTTCTATAATCTGCATCGAAATATTTGGAAATCATTTTTGCATAATATCCCTTTGTATTTTCGAAAGTCCTATGCAGTTGAATAGCTTCGTTATATTCGGGGGAAATTTGATAAACAAGTGGTTCTGAGATACCTTTTACTTTTATTACGTTAAATGTAAACCTCGAGAAATCGCCTTCTAAAATTGCTTTTGAAGTGCTGCCCTCTACTATATTTTTATTCATACTTACATTTGAAGTAATAAAAACATTTAAAGGAGTAGAATTAACTTTAAATGGAAATTTAATCTTTTCGCCTCTAGAAAGAATATCATAATGAGTGCTATCTGCTGAGAAGAAAAATATCCATTCAATTTCATCATTTATCTGCTCAATTTGGAAATTACGTTGGATTTCTTTTCGTTCTTCAAGTATAGGTATATTAAAATCAAATATCCCTGTACCGACATATAATCCTCCATATTCCTTTCCATTTAATGAGTTTAGCGGATAATAATCGCCTTTTTCAAGCACAATGGCACAATATGGATATTTTAGCATACATTCATTAATGCTATAGGCTGTAGTTCTGTTATAATCTAATTTTAGGAAATCATTAAGAAATAAATTATAATCATCATAACTTCTTGCAAATATCTGATTAGTTAGACTTAATAACAAAATTACGCAAAAAAATAATATTTTATAAATATGTTTTTTCATTTTATTTTTAATAGTTAATTATCAATTAAACACATAGTAATACAACAGAAATAATTTTTACAAAAATGTAAAAAAATAACAAAGCATTAAAGCATTTTTCAAATTTTAATGCTGATAGTAGTTGAATAAATTTATATATATGTTTATCTTGAAAATTTCTGTTATCTTAACTAAATACTCAAGCAACCAAGAAATGATTTTAAACTGCTACTATGCCTAAATTTTTTACACGAATTTTAAATATAATTATTGCTAAATTCCTACTATTTGACTCAATTATGACCATATTAAGTGAATTGAAAGAAATAAAAAATTGAATAGAATGAATATAAAATTTAAATGATTAATTATTAATAAATAATATTCATTCTAAGTGAGTTTATTTCAATAATATGCAACAAAGGAAATATAATTTCGTATAATCATTTTCGTTATTATAATTCAAAAAAAACGACAAATTTTTATACTAAAATAATTAAACCTTTTTAAAATATTAGAGTCAAATAATATTAAATTTTTATATCAATATTTATATTTTATCTAATCTAAATATATAACACTATGAATAAAATATCAGCAACAATACTACTATTTCTCTTATCAATCGCAACGGGAATTGCAGCAAATATAACAGGCAGGATAGTAGATGATAAAAATTCTGGGCTAATTGGAGCTACAGTTCGCTTGCTTGATGCGAATGATAAATTAATAAATGGAGGGATCTCAAGCAATAACGGTAACTTTACGTTATCTTCTATAAAAAATGGAAAATACAAATTCGAGGTAACTTATATCGGCTATGAAACCGTTGTTAAAGACGTTGAAATCAAAAACAATAAAAATGTTAATTTAGGTAAATTAGAATTAAAAGTAACTGATATATTAGGCGAGACCGTTGTAGTCGAAGCTGCTTCTACTACAGGTGAGTTAATAAAAGATACTTCACAATTCAATGCAAAAGCTTTTAAAACTGCTGAAAATGCCGTTGCAGAGGATTTAGTAAAGAAAATCCCAGGAGTAGAAGTAGGATCTGATGGTAGCATTAAAGCACAAGGCGAATCAGTTAAAAAAGTATTAGTAGATGGAAAACCATTTTTCGGAAATGACCCAAAATTAGCAATGAAAAATATTCCTGCTGACATGATTGATAAAGTACAAATTTATGATAAAAATAGTGATAATTCCGAATTCACCGGACGCGAAGATGATGAAAAAGAAAAAGCTATTAATTTTGTTACTAAAGTAGACAGAAGAAAAAGTATATTTGGTAGAATAAGTGGCGGTTATGGTACTGATAATAGATATAACACTAGCTTATCATTAAATGTAATGAATGACCAGCAGAGGTACTCACTACTCGGTATGAGTAATAATGTAAGTATTCAGAATTTCTCTTTCTCTGATATTATGGGAATGACTGGCTCTTCTGGAAGAGGTTTTAGGTTCTTTGGTGGAGGAGCAGGTGGGATGGTCAATACTTCGCCTACTATTAGTAGCTCTTCACGTAGACCTAACAGAACTGGCGGAGCAAATACATTTATGGTATCGCCATCAGATGGTATTTCTTCAAATCATTCAGTCGGATTAAATTATTCAGATGTATATTCAAATTGGGGTGAATTGTCAGGCTCATATTTTTTCAATACTTCGAATAATACTAACACTCAAGATATTACCCGTAATTACTATGCTATTGGCGATTCAGCATATAATTTTAATCAAAATGGCGACGGAGATGCTACAAATTTAAATCATAAATTTAATGCAAGATTTAAAGCAAAGATTGACTCAAATAACGCATTTATGTTATATCCAAATTTGACATATCAATCGAATGAAATGAATTCGACTTCGAGTACTATTAGCCAATATGACTTTAGTGGTAATAAAATCAATGAATCAGATAATAAGTATTTTACAAATTATAATGGATTAAATTTCTCAAATTGGTTTACATACGTTTACACTTTCAAAAATCCTAAGAGGAATTTTAATATTTCATTATCAAATGATATTAGTACAAATGATGGATATTCCCTTCAAGATGCTAAAACTACTTATTATGCAGCAAATGAAATTGATACTATAAATCAAAAAGTTAATACAAAATACAAAAAATACGAATATGAAATTGAAGTAGAATATATTGAACCAATCACAGATAGCTCTACTCTTAGAGCATTTTATGAGTACTCTAAAGAAAATACAGATAATAACAACGAAGCTCTTTCTTTCAGCACAATAACTAATGATTATTCTATTCTTGAGGATATATACAGCTCTAAAATTAATAGTAGATTCCAAATTCATACAGTTGGTTTAAATTATAGATGGAAAAGTGGTATCTTTGATATAGGTGGTACTCTTAGATATAGAATGAGCGAATTAAATACAGATTTAATTCTCCCAAAAGCTACTACAATTAATTATAAAATGAATAATATAATGCCTAGCTTAAGAATTAGATTAAATTTTAGTAAAACTAATAATTTGAGATTTAATTATTACTCATTTTATAATGCACCAAGTGCTACTCAGCTTTCAGAAGTTCTAGATGTATCTAATCCACTTCAAATGTATTTAGGAAACTCACAATTAAAACCACTTGTAGCTCATAATATTCATGGTAATTATATGAAAATGAGCGAAGACTTTAAGCGCTATTTCTTTATTTTTGGTTTCTTATCCTTTAGAGATAATTATATAAGTAATTCATATTTTACTGCTTTGCAAGATACTACTATTGAGAACGTGAAACTCCCTGCAGGTAGCCAATTGCTAAAACCTATTAATATGGATGGATATATGGATGCTCGTTTGAATTTCAATTATTCATTCCCAATTGATTTGCTTATGTTGAAATTTAATCTCGGTGCTGGAGGAAATTATAATAAAACACCAAGTGTAATAAATGAATTAAAGAATAATTCTAATAATTATGGTTACAACTTAAATTTTGGTATTAATAGTAATATTAGTGAAAATTTAGACTTTAATATTAGTAGTGGTTATAATTATAATTTTACACAAAATTCAATTTCTACTGCTCAAGATTATACATATAAAGCGATGAATTTAAATTTTGATTTAAATTGGACTATATTTGGTGGTTTATTCCTTACTGCGAATTCATATAATATATTTTATTTAGAAAATGCTGTTAATGATCAAAAGAATATAAATGTTCTGAATTTATCTCTTGGATACAAATTCCTCAAAAATGATGCTGCTCAAATCGAGCTAAAAGCATATGATGTGCTGGATAAGAATAGTAATATTGGAAATAATATTACTGACAGATATACCGAGATAGTTACAAATAATATTTTAAGACGCTATTTCTTATTGACATTTACTTATAATCTTAAGAATTTTGGATTTTAATTAAACATATCCTGATTTTTAGAAAATATTTATTAACCCACTGCCTAAGCTGTGGGTTTTTTTTATAGTTGCTCTGACTCTAAGTAGGAAATTCTTTTAATTAGGAAAATTTATTTTTGGAGAAATAACTATACTCGTCGCTTCAAATTTCATAAGAACTAAATTGTGCGATTTAATATCAATTGAAAAAATAAAAAATTTAGAAATTATAATTTCATTATCAATTATCAATAATTTAATTCGTCTTAAATTTTTTAGCTCTTAAGATGATAGCTAAACAATTATTTAAAATAAATAAAATAAAATAAAATGAATATTTTATTAGCCACAGCTGAGCTTACTCCATTAGCTAAAACAGGTGGTTTAGCTGATATAACAGCAGCTTTACCAATCGAGTGGAAGAAGCAAGGTCATAATCCTATTGTTGTATTACCTAAATATAGCATATTCGATCCATATAAATATGGCTTCGAACCGACTGATATTGTTCTTTTTGTTCCGGTATCACATTGGTTGGAATATGCTCGACTATGGAAAGGAGTAATTCCCGGCTCAGATGTACCATGCTATTTAATTGAAAATAATGATTATTTCTGGCGAGATGGGATTTATGGCAATCCTAATGAATATGCCGATAATGATCGCCGTTTTATTTTCTTTAGCAGAGCTGTATTTGAAGTAGCTAAAGTATTGAATTTTCAACCAGATGTGATTCACGCTCACGATTTTCATACTGCTTTTGTAATGGCATTCCTGAAATCTCATTATAGAAATGATCCGTTATTCGTTAATACAGCTGGAGTATTTACTATACATAATTTAGCTTATCAAGGCTGGTTCGACCCAAAGAGAGCATTAGACTTCGCTTGCTTTAGCCAAAATGATTTTTATCCAGGCAGCTGGTTCGAGAAAAATGGGGTAGTAAATTCGATGAAAGTCGGTATTATGTTCGCTGATAAAATAACTACAGTTAGCCCTACTTATGCTAGAGAAATTAGATGGGATTACTTCGGCGAAGGTATGCAAGATTATTTAAATGAACGCGGTGGCGATTTGATTGGTGTGCTTAATGGTGTAGATTATTCTCTCTGGAATCCTGAAGATGATAAATATATTTACAAGAATTATAACATTAAGACAATTGACAAAAAGAAAGAGAATAAAAATGATTTTCTAAAATCTATGGGTTTAACTAATAAAGATGATCTAGAAAAACCTATAATTGGAATGGTTACTCGATTAACTGATCAAAAAGGTGTCGATCTACTAATGAATAAATTAGAATATCATTTATATAATAATGACTTTAGGTTTGCTCTGCTCGGAAGTGGTAATCAAAGATATGTCGAGTATTTTAACTATCTAGCTTGGAAATATCCGGGCAAAATATTTGTTCATATCGGCTATAGCGAAGAAATTGCCCATAAAATTGTAGCTTCTAGTGACTTTTTATTCCTACCTTCTCGCTATGAACCTTGTGGGCTCACACAAATGTATGCTCTTAAGTATGGTACAATTCCTATTGTCCGCTCTACTGGTGGCTTAGCTGATACTGTCTTTGAATATGTCCCTGAAAAAAAATTGGGTAATGGATTTTTATTTATTAATTATAATGCCGAGGATATGGATTTCGCTATTTCAAGGGCTTTGCAGATTTATTACAATAACCAAGACTGGAAACAAGTCAAACTAAATGCAATGAGCTATGATTTTTCAATCCGCAGTTCAGCCGAAAAATATATCCAAGTATTTGAATGGGCTTTAGGAAAATAATCTTAAAATAATTAAACAATCTAAATCTAATTATGCAAAACCTTGAACAACTAGGACAATTAATTAAAAATGCTTCATCTTTTACTAATTCTATAATTGATGAGACTTCGAAAGTTATTGTAGGACAAAATAAAATTATTGAAAAAGTAATAGCAGGACTACTCTCCGGTGGGCATATCTTATTAGAAGGTGTACCCGGATTAGCAAAAACCTTGCTATTTAATACTATTGCTAATATTGTTTCTTCGAAATATAAAAGAATTCAATTTACTCCAGATTTATTGCCTGCTGACCTAATTGGAACTTTGATTTATAGCCAAAAGAACGAAGCATTTATTGTAAAACGCGGTCCAATTTTTGCAAATTTTATTTTAGCTGATGAAATAAATAGAGCTCCAGCTAAAGTACAAAGCGCATTATTAGAAGCTATGCAAGAAAAGCAAGTAACTATTGGAGAGCAAACATATAAATTAGAAGAACCATTCATTGTGCTTGCTACTCAGAATCCAATTGAACAAGAAGGTACTTATCCTCTGCCAGAAGCACAAATGGATAGGTTTATGTTAAAATTACAAATAGATTATCCTGCTAGAGAAGATGAACGTGAGATAATTCGTAGAAATATTAATAAAACTATTCAAGAAATTAGACCACTTTTAACTCAAAATGATATTATTCAAGCTCGAGATTTAGTGAAAGCAATTTATTTAGATGAAAAAATTGAAAATTATATCCTTGATATTGTTTTTGCTACTCGCGAGCCGGAAAGATTTAATTTAAAAAATCTAAAGGCATTAATTAATTATGGCGCTTCACCGAGAGCAAGTATTAATTTAGCAAAAGCTGCTAAAGCTATAGCGTTCCAACGTGGGCGACCTTATGTCATTCCCGAAGATATTCGCTCAATAGCTTATGATGTATTAAGACACAGAATTGGGATCACATACGAAGCCGAAGCAGAAAATATTAAATCAGAAGATATTATCACAGATATACTTAATAAAGTAGAAGTGCCTTAATCAAAAAAAATCAACCCATAGCAATTACTATGGGCTGAAGAGTAAATTATCTATATCTATAATAGTTATATAATTAAAATATAACTATTTTTTTTCAATTAAATACATATCTACTTTAGAATTTTCTTTTAGGGTAATACTTAGTCCTGCACTTTCTAAATCCTTAATTGCTTCATTTATATTAGATTGAGAAATAGTAAAGTTATATAATCCTGGCAAATTTGTTTCATTGATAAAAATCTTTTTATGCATACTTTCTAAATATCTAATTAAAGTCGGTATATTTACGCTGTTTGCATTAATTTTTCCATCCTTACCGGTAGAAAATGATGTTTGAAATGATTTTGTCTTTTTGGATAATTCCTCAAATTGCTTTTGCAAAATAGAGCAATCTGCACATTTAATTATATAAGCAGTAGCATTTACAATTTCCTTTTTAACGTTAATTTTTAAATCTTTGCTAATTCTTTCGAGCAATTGTAATTTATAATCATTGAATGGTAAAGTTAGTTCATGCTTATATGAAATATTGTATTTTTCATTTAGTAAATCGCTTTGCACTTCGACTTTTTCCGGAGATGCATCTAAGAGAATTTCATATAAAGCATCAATAGGGACATTTTGGAAAATTATTCCATCAGGTGAGTCACTTATTGAGCTTGGAGCGTCCGGATCAGTTGATTTGTCAATAGTTAAAGAGTATTTTAAGTCTTTAGGATTAATCGTTTTAACGATACTAGTACTAGGCTTAATAGTCTTATTTTTTTCGATAAATGTATTTATTAAATCATCGTTTATTTCGAATGGTGAACCTATCCATTCAATTGTGCCGTCAGAATTAATTAGAAATGAGTGCGGAATAAATTTAATTTCATAGCTTTTATTAGTCTTACTTTCGAAATCAATAGCAATAAAAGCTTTCATTTCATTTTTTTCTATAAATTTAGAGACTACTTCAGGCTTTTCGGAGGTGATTGAAATGAAATTAATGTTATCTTTATATTTCTCGTGAAGTTCATTAATATGTGGAATTGCTTTTTTGCAAGGACCACACCAAGTAGCCCAAAACTCCAATAAAATAGGTTTTCCTAATAATGTAGGCTGACTATTTAACCATTTTATTACTTGAATATCTGGTGCTTTTTCATTTTTTTCAACTGCAAATGCTGAATTAAAAGCAAGAAATGTTATGAAAATAAGTGTTAAAATCGAATTATGTTTCATCTTTTATGTTTTTTTAATTAATTAAATTTGTTTTAAATATGAAAAAATAAAGTCGAATATACTATTAAAATATTTTTTTCTATTTTTTTCTAAATACTTATTTAATGGAAATTAGTTACTTTTTGAATTAAATTTTCAATTTTTAGGTTATTTCAACTATTATTTGATGTTTTTATTATAATTATAATTCATATAATCATTATTTTTGCAGTAATAATTGAATTATTATTATCGTAAAACAAATCAATATAGAAATAAAATATAACTCAATAAAAAGGTCTAAATAAATGGCTCAAAATCAGAAAAATTCTCAAGCAAAAGGGCAAGATTTGCTTTCCAAAGCTACAAATAAAGCAAATTCAACAAAATCTTCCGGTATCCCAGAAAAATATAGAACTCCACTATATTTAGTCGGAATATTCTTAGCAATATTCGTATTCTTCTGGGGAGCCATTACTAATGGTGGCTTTAATTCATCGGATAATATTGCTTCCCATAGTTTTATTAATTACTTAGATGATGCTAAATCTTCTGGGGATTTTCCGCTTTGGATTCCATTTATTTTCGGCGGTATGCCGAGTTTTGCTTCACTCCTTACCACCGGAAATAGGACTTATGATTTCTTCACACAAATATTTTTAGGAATTACAAAATTCTTCGGATGGTTATTCTCAAGCGATGTAGCTCGAGTAATTATCTTTTATTTATTCTATGGTATAGGAATGTTCCTATTAATGCGGCATAAAAAGCACACGCGATTTGTAGCTTTTCTCACTGCGTTTGGAGCAGTATTTTCTACTTATGTAATTACTTGGGCGATGATTGGGCATAATACAAAACCAATTGTACTTGCTATGTTCCCATTTATCTTCTTATTCCTCGAAAAATTAAAAGACAAATTTTCTCTATTACATACTGTTCTATTAGTTCTTGCAGTGCATTTTATGATAGAAGGTAATCACATTCAAATGATGTTCTATGGAATAATTGCATTTTCTATTTATTTAATTATTGAATTAGTAAATAGTTTAAATAAAAAAGCTGAATTAACTAAAATATTTAGAATTATTGTCTTACTTATTTTTGCCGGAGGAATTGGTTTTCTAATGAGTAGTGATAGATATTTTGCTACATTAGAATATACTCCATATTCGACTCGCGGAGTAGCACCACTTAAAGAACACGTAGAAAATCATATTGATAAACCAGTGAGAGATTACAAATACTCTACAATGTGGTCATTTAATCCGGGAGAAAGCATTTCCTTTTTAGTTCCGGGTTTCTTTGGTACTAATCCAATTGAGTTTAATGGTCAAGAACAACCTTTTTATTTCGGAGCAAAGGAAAGCGAAGATTCTCCGCCATATATGGGAATAGGCTTTTTATGCTTGGGTTTAATTGGATTTATATTATATCGCAAAGACCCATTTGTACAATCTATGGGATTAATTTCAATAGTATCATTAATTCTTTCTTTCGGAAAGTTTTCGCCGGGGTCGAGCGCTTGGTATGTAATATTGTTTATGTTTGTAGGGATGGGATTATTAATTAATTCCTACAGAAAAGGAAATATCAATAAAGCTCTCTTTTGGTTTTGTTCAGCAATATTCTTAGTTTATTTAACAGGATTAGTCGGAATTCATAGCTTTGATATGTTTAAATTATATGATGCTTTATTCTGGAATTTACCAATGTTCTATTCATTCCGCGCTCCAAGTATGGCACTAGCGTTAATTCAGTTTGCTGTACCAATTTTAGCTGGATATGGCTTAACAGGAATTATAAAAATGAGAAATGGAATGACTTCATCTGAAAAACGAATTGTATATGGATTAGGAATTGCTTCGGCAGTATTTTTAATTTTTGGTTTTGTTTATTCTGGACTATTTGAGTCTACATATAAGAGCTATATTGTCAATAAATTTGCTCCAATGATGCAAGGTCAGGAATTTCCTAATGAAATCATACAAAGTTTAATTAGCAATATGACCGCAGATTGGTATTTTTCAGCATTTTTAATGATTATTCTATCCGGTGCTGTTTATATGTTTGTTAATAAAAAAATTAATTCAAATATATTTTTGGGCGTTATTTTAATCTCGTTTATTGTAGATTTGTGGAGAGTTGATTTTAGAGCAATGAATTATAGTGATGGTAATATAAGTGATGAAGTTTTTGCACCGTATGAACAATTTTATGGAAGTATTAAGCAACAGGATAATTCACTTTATAGAGTAGCAGATTTGACAGCTCCTCACGATAACATGCTAGCGCATTTCCGTTTGCAATCTGTGGGTGGTTATCATGCTGCTAAATTAAGGGTTTATCAAGATTTAATGGATCTAGCCAATATTGATAATTTCGCAGGTTCTACGCATCAACTTGTTAATCCATTCCTATGGAATTTAATGAATGTGAAATATGTTATTATGCCAGATGCAAATCGTCAACCTGCAATTCAGCCGAATCCTACTGCTCTACCACGTGCATTTTTCGTAAATAATTATGCAGTAGCTAAACCAATTGATATTTTACGACACTTAAAATTAGGTGATTTTAATCCTAAAGATACAGTATTTCTTGAAAAAAATATTTCTGAAAGTATTGAACCAGCTCATTTTACTGCTCTCGTTGAAATCAAAGAATATAAAAATGAGTATATTAAAATTCAAACAAAAAATCTAGGAAATAATTTCTTATTCATAAGTGAAATATATTATGAACCATCTTGGAAAGCATATATAGATGGTAAAGAAACTCCTATTTATAAATCAAACTATGCCTTCCGGGGAATTATTGTACCAGCAGGTGAGCATCAAGTCGAATTGAAATTCCGCTCTGAAAAATTTGAAACAGGGAAATCGTTCAGCTTAGTATTAAATATTGTAGCTTTGCTTGCATTATTGGGAGGATTATTTTTTGAATATAAAAAGAAGAAAAATAATAAAATAGAAAATATTGAAGAATAAATATTTTATTTAACTTAGTTGAAGTGGCTCTGCATTTCAATTACTTAATAGTTTCTTGAAAATAATTTCAACTGCTTGTAATATTTGATAGTTGATATTAAATTAATAAAAAGTTGATTATTTTCAAGAAACACTTTTTATAAACTGCAAAGAAAAAAAAGTATTTGAAAAAACTTCAATTAATAGTAAATAGCTTGTTATTTTGGTCTTGAGCTTCTAATTGCATTAGAGCTTACAGTGAAAGTTAAATCTCTGGGGTATTCTTTTCCGAGTTCATTATATTTTTGTTCTGCAATGAAACCAATCATT
>ENA-UOOK01000826-UOOK01000826.1-fermentation-metagenome-genome-assembly--contig:-NODE-826-length-41471-cov-5.091028_pt1 | contig 41471 bp, 47 predicted proteins | sample MGYA00245777_ERZ724023 | MGnify/ENA primary metagenome ERZ724023 (study PRJEB28704, sample SAMN03018312) | fermentation metagenome | biome: anthropogenic terrestrial biome; feature: soil; material...
TCTTTTACCAATTATTAATTAAAGAATGAGAATACACAAAATTATTTACACTGCCCATTACGACAATAATAAGATATTTTTTAAATCAACTAGGTAATAATATTTTATTAAATTTAATATGGAAGGTGGATTTTTACGGGCAAATATGTTAACCTACCTCAAATTATTGCTGTTGAACTATATTTATAATTCCTTAATTCGTTCAAATAAGCTTTCATCCTTGAATCCTCTAATATTATGACCTTCTCTTTTCTTTCTAACTATAGCTTCCAATTCTTCAGCTGAATAGTTATCTGATCTCCCTTTAAAATTATGGAATTTAGTTTTTCTAAAATTATAACTTTTATTATCTTTATTTGAAGATGGTACTTCTATCGAGATATCATAATCATTATCTAATGCAGATTTGAACCATCCAATTATTCTTTTATATCCTTCTTCAGGTTGATTGGATTCAACATATTTTATTGTTTTAATTAGCCTATCTAGATTTTGATCGTAGTATTTAATTATTACATTTGCCTGGCTATCTGTTATGTTTTTTCCAGTTTTATTATCAACAATATTTTTTAATGATTGTTTTATGTTTTTTATCTTTTCTTTAATTTCATTACTCGATATTTCTTTTTCAACAACAACATTTTCTTTACTGCCGTTGCTGTTGTTGTTATTATATATATTGTTTATATTAAGACTGTTTATATTATACCCCCATGTAGCGGGTACACCATTCGCACGGTCACCCTCAAAAGGGGGGTACGGTGGATTTGGGCATTTATCCTCTTTTTTACCGTCACCCCCTTTTTGGGGGTACGGTGAAATATTAGCATTCTTCTGATAAGTCTTTTCATTTTTTAGTGGTATGTAAGCCTGATTTTCAGCATGGTTTCCCTCACCATCTATTAAATTATCTTCAGCTTCATTTTCTATCACCTTTTCATCTACTAAATTAACATCTCTATCTACAACTTCTTTATCTTCTATTTCTGTTACTACAGGATTTGGATTAGCAACTAAAGTATAAATATTTCTATTAAATCTTCCCTTTTTATCTCTTTTTTGAGTTACTCTTATATAATCACATTCTCTAAGTAGTTTAAGGTGTTTTCTAAAGGTTTCCTCTTTGCCAAAGCACAAATGTTCACATATCAATTCTATCGAGGGAAAAGCTGTATTACCATTTCCGGCATAGGAGCAAAAATAAGCATATATAGCTTTTGCATCTCTTGTTAGTCTATTATCTTGCATGACAGTCTTAGGTATCATTCCAAACCCCATTGAATTGACACCTTCAACTCTTAATATATCTTTAAATTCTTTACTCATCATATTTCCCCCTCTAATTTAATATACAAAAAAAGACACCCTGTTTTGAGTGCCTTAATAACCAATAGTGTATACTTAACATGATATTCAATTAAAAAAGGAGCTAATTAAGCTCCCCACATAAATTACTATATTTCTAATTCATCTTCCTGTTCTATGTTCTCTTTATCTTTTTCATTTTGAAAACTAATTCCATGGATACATTTATCATATACAAATTCATCTATTTTACTGTAATCATTTGTATTGTAGAATTCAGTTAATCTAATATTAAACTCCCTTATGTCCTTCTCCTGTATGCTTAAAATTCCCTTACCTTCACAAATTAATATCTTGTTGGCACAAAGTGAGGATGTTCTTTTGTTACCATCCCAGAACAATTGACTTCTCATTCCCCATAAGAAATATCGTATTGCTCTCTCTGTTACACTTTTTATATCCATTATTTTATTGATTTCTTCAATTACGTTGGCTTTACTAGGTACTTCCGGAATATAGTCTGTACCAGAAATGCCAACTTTCCCATTTCTCAATACTCCCCATTCTAAACTTTCATTTCTGGACACATAGGAGTTAATCTTACATATAAAATCAAGATTGAAAGTTTCATCTATGTTATTAATTAAGTATTTCCATGCATCTCTTAAATTTAGTATTACTTCTACATCACTCATTTTTAAATTTGCTACACTTACGCCATCAAGTATCGTTTTTGTATCCGGAAAAGTAACATTACAACCCTCTAGTTTAGCACTGTTATATATATTTTCTACTATTAGTTTTTTTGCAAGAAATATATTTTGATTTAGAGTTAAATTAAATTTATCATTAAACATTAAAATCCACCACCCTTCTTTTAAATAATAATATCATTTAGATAGCTTATTATCAATTATATACTTGTCAATAATTTTTCTATATATAAATCCATGTCTAGTATCAAATAGTTCTGAAAAATCATCTATAAAAAATATTTTATGTTTGAAATTTTTTAGTAACTTTTTCATCCTATTTTTTTCTTTATCAGAAGAAAAGCTTAATAAAATATTGTATTCATTTTCTAATGAATTTAATAGATCTATTAACTCATCTGATTCACTTTCTTTAGATGAACTACAAATAATTTTTATATCTGCCAGAGAATTTATTGCTTCAAATTTTTCTTTTTTCAATATCCCTACATCTATAACATTAAAATTACAATTCAATGGAATACTACCATCATAGTAGTACTCCACATTTTTATAATTGTTATCAAATTTATAATAATCTGCTATTTTACTCAAATAATTATCAGTACTTCCTGTAATACTGACCCTAGCTTTAATATCTTCTGATAAAAAAGTTGCCAAATTAATAGCATTTTTTGTTACACTGAATTTGCTTTTAACTCCGGAGATAAATATCTTAATATTATCTTTAGTAAATGTATATCTTAGATTCAGTTTGTTAATATATCTTTTAATTCTTTCTATATATAATTTCTCATCGAATAAGCACATATTAATATCATTTTCAATTTCTGAATTATCAGTGGATATTATTAAATCATATATCTCTGCTTTTATTGTAATATCGTTTAATAGCTTATTAGAGGTAGAGGCATTTAAACCTAATATGATAAGCCTAGGGGCATACATTACCTTAAATGCAATTAAGGATTCGATTAAGTCGTTTTCTTCATCCAAAACAGCATTTAAGTCTACTACAACATACGAATAATGATTCAAGTTCTTCATATCATGTATCACAAAATCTTTTAAATAAAATTCTCCAGGAGATTTTTTTATTATTATATTTTTTTCTTCCTGAAGAAAATCGAACAAATTCACATTATCAAAGCTCGTTAAATATAATAACATATTCTACCTCCTAAATATCCAAAATGGGCTACCATTAGCACCACCATTTTTACTGCTTTCATTCATAATAATGGAAATATCCCAAGCTTGATTGCTTCTTTTTACACTTGCTGGATCATGAACCAGTACCTTGCCATCTGATGTAAGACCAACCAAAACTATAAAATGTCCCCCATTTGTAAAATGTCCTTTTCCCATACTGACAATAACAGGATGTCCATCACTTAATGCTTTCATTGTTTTGTTAGGGTTCTTTCTACTAACTGATTCTACATTAAGTCCATAATACTTACCACCAGCTGTCATTAGAGACCAATAACTTCCTGCCCCTTCTGCCCTATGTCCGTTTTGTACACTCCAATTTGCAACTACATCCGGAGTTATTCTATTACCAGTTAATCCTGACACTACCATAGCCAAAGAAGTAGGTCCACAACCACTGGAATAAATAGTGGAGCTACCATATGGATGATTTGCCCACCTTTTGTCAGTTTGATTATAATACGGAAGATCAGCATATCCTTCCGGATATTCTTCTAAATCATCTATATCAATTGTATTATCATATATATTTAAATTACCCTCTAAGTCCATATTGCTGATAGTTTCATATATATTTCTGGCTAATGCAATATCTTCTTCAGAAACAATGCCTACCTCCGGCAATACCTCTTCAAAAGTTTTAGTATTAATTATTATATGAGCTGTCTTTATTATTATTTTTCTGGTCTTGGTTACAGTCTTTTCATTTCCATTTTGATCTATAATTGTTTCTTCATACTCTTCGATTTCCTCTCTTTCCGTTACATAAGTTTCCTTAACTATAAACTTAAGAGCAAGATTTTCAACATCTTTTGATTTTATATTGTTGAAATCCTGTCTTAATAATACGGAATCTATTGATATTAAATCTTGATAAGTTAACGAATAATTATAATCAATTTCAAATTCATCACAATATGAATATTTATTTTTCTGATCTTCTATCCAATCCAGATTTAACTTATCAACTACTATGATAGTATCCTGGTATATAGAAAAAATAAGTATATCTTCTTGCCTTTGGTCAAAAACTGCTCCAAGCATAACAGAAGGAATACTACCAATGGCAAAAATAACTAATGTTATTGCCATTAAGATACTAATAAATATTGAAATTGTTTTTTGCCTAGTTTCTTCATTTTTTAATAATTGAAAGATAAATAACTTTGAATTAATTTGTTTCACCCCTTTTTTATCTTACATCAATAGATAATAAGTAGATTATCTTCCGCCGGCTTCTCCCATATATGAAAATTTATACTCTGGTATTTCAAAATTTATGGACAATCGTTTTGAGCCAATAAGCATTAAAGCTTTTCCTCTTTGTTTTTCTGCTATAAGTTCCTCCTCCGCTTCCGTAAGGTTATATAAGTTCTTTGTCTCCTGCAGGTTTTTACCATCTGTTCCCATGATAATCTTATATGTTGCCAAATCTAATAAAGCCTGTCCGTACATTTTCACCTTTGGATCTAGGAAATCAACTACACTATGGCTTACCACTACAATACTACCTTCATATTTTCTTACTCCCTTAGCTGCATTTCTTAAAAAGGCGATTGATTGAGGATTTTCAGGATCAATCATTAAATATGCTTCATCACAAAATAGCATAACTCTCTCTTTAGGATCTTTAGTGATCTCTTCATAGGTCCATTGAAGTATACTATAGTATTGTGTTGTTATAATGTTTTCAGAGGAATTTTGCAAATCCTTCGTATCAAGACAAATACACCTTGATTTAGAACTTATAGTTGTATGCCCATTCCATAGGAATGAATCTGAACCTGTTGCTATATCTTTGAGTAATAGTGCTAAATCTTCATAGTCTTTCATATATGGATTGCTCTCATCTTTAGATTTCTTTAGAATTAAATCATATAAATCCTTCATCATAGGATAATCTGTATTTTTTAATACCGTTGTGTCAGTATCCCAAAATATATTGAAATTATTATATAATTCTATTAGATCACTTTTTAAAATTGCTACTTGCCTATCTATCAATGAAGGAATATAAAGTTTAAAGAAAACCTCCAAGTTCTTTAGGTGAAGTGCCATAGCTCCCATACCATTTCCTTCATCCTGATAGAATTTTTCTTCTTCATCATCTTCATCTGAAGGTGAAGTCCTTATTTGTAGAGGATTCAGCATACCTTTACTTCCTCCACCACAATTTATCCAATCACCATTTAAATTTCTTGTCAAATCTCTAAACTCTCTATGAGGGTCAATAAAAATTAATTTTGTTCCCCTCATATATTCGGATATAGCAATATGTTTTAAGGCCGTTGACTTTCCGCTCCCAGGCTCACCCATGAAGGTCATATTTGAGTTTGTACGATCTGAACCACGTTTCCAAGTGTCAATTATCATTAATCCCCCTAAACTATCCTTTGCAAAATAATATCCGTTCCCATCTGTATAACCTGTCTTTGCAAAAGGATAGCCTCCTATAAAACTGCTTAAAGGAACCGGTTTATTTATAACTTGTTCTATTTTTTTATCAGTTGAATAATAAGGTGATAATTGCTTAAATCCCTGTTCTTGTAGAGTTGCAAGATTACGAATTTTGCACCCCACTACTCCCATAGTGCTTTTTAGCTTTTTTTCAACCTTTTCAAATATTTTTTCTTCTAAAGCTACAGGCATTATAGAAATTCCCATTTCTACTACAGATTCGCCTTTCTGATCTATATTTATTATCATCTTCTCAGCGTCTTCTGCTGTTCTCAATGCTCTTGAACGAGTCAACTTATCTTTTGTTGTTTCTGCTTCTGAATTATTCATATTTATAGTATCTGATAAATTCTCTAGAAATGATGAGTTGTCTATATGATTAATATTTATTGAGCATATAGTACTGGGAATATTTGTTATTTTTGATAACCATCCATATTCAGGACTTTGAGGGTATCTTATTACTCCATAAATTTTTCCGCTGTTCTCACCTATATCAATGTAATTTTTCTTAAAATTTAGACCAATTGGTGATATTGTATTTAACAATGAGTTGTTTGCTTCTATCTTTTCTTTTACCTTTCTTTTCACTATATGACCTCCTTTAATATTGGTATACTGGGAGTAAATATTTCCTCTATGTCTTCATTTGAATATCCAGGATTATTTACCAGATTACATAATCCATATATTTCTCTCTCTTTTAATATTTCTGACTTAACACCAATAGTGTTGTATGCAGATATAAAATCATTAGCTACTTTTATGATTTCACTTTCTATCTCTTCTTCATACTCGTCCCACAACACTACATAAAATAGCCTTTCCATGGCTTCACCTGTAGTGGCAAAATCGCTCACCGCAAGCATCTCCTTACGCAATATTTCCTTTTGTTTTTGGTCTATAGATGTTATCAATATTTCTTGGTACTCCCCAATTAAAGAAGAAATATCTGTTGGCTTTGAAACAGCTAGAAATTTAAAAGGCTTCTGAATTACCGAAATTTCTTTAGTTAAAATATTAGTTTTGGATTCTTGTTCTCTCTTAGATAACAAATGTACATCTATAGGATATATTCTTATATAAGTAAATATCTTATTATCTCTTGTGTAAAGAAAATTCTTTCTGATATCTTTAACATTTATGAATTTTTGAACAGTAATCAAATTATCATCTTTAACCTGTTTTTTAGAAAATTTAATTCTATTCTTTTTATATAAGAGCAAGATTACATATGAAAATCCTGCTAAAATCAGCATTATTATTGGCATTAGCATAAAATCACTCCATTCTTATTTATTTTCTTTTTCAATATCCTATTGCTGGAAATGTTACTCAATGGTTATTGAAAGAAAAAAAGCAAGTCTTAAAGTGATTTTCTTTTAGACTTGCCTCTCTTTATGCAATTAAAAGTAGTTATAAATTAAGTGATTTTCTAAATTTTTTACTACTTTTCTCCTTACTTCTTTTTAACTTTCTTTTTTACTAGCAAAATGCTGTTCTTCAGCGATAACTTCTGTATAAAAATTTTTCCTACCCGTTTCATCCTCATAATTGCAAATTTGAAGCCTACCGGAAATGCAAACTTGTTGACCTTTTTTAAAATATTTCTCTGCAAATTCTCCTGCTTTCCCAAAGGCTATTATATTTATGAAGTCTGCATCTTGTTCCCCTTCCTTTTTATATGGTCTATTTACAGCTAAAGTATATTTACCTACTGCTATAGGATTGTCACTTTGTGTATATCTCAATTCTACACCCTTTACCAGTCTTCCCAATAAAATAATTTTATTCATACAATAATACCTCCCTTTGTTTTTTACAAGAATAAAAATCAGCTCTGTTAAGAACTGATTTTTATCAAGTATTCAATTATCTTTCAATTTCCCATTCATCATCATAATCTCTGTGATTATCTAATTGTTTATCATGTGTTTTTTGTATTGAGCTTTTAAGTATTTCATTTTCATGTTTTAATTTTTCAATAGATATTTTTAGATCCCTGTTTTCTTTAATTAATTCTTCCCAACTGTTAACAAGCTTATTAACATTATTTCTAACTTCTTTTTGATCTAAATTCAAATTTTCATATCTAACTTCATTTTTATCCATAGTTCTGTTAATACTATCAACCTTTGAAATTAATTCTCTTGATATCATATCAGTATACTTAGCCTTGTCAGTTATAGTTTCTTTTACATTGGAATTTACCGAATTAATCAAAGTTGATAATTCATTATGCTGTCCTGCTAAGGTTGTATTATTTAAGTTACCTATCTTAGCATCAATTGACTTATATCCTTTTTTATCAGACCAAACTCCCACTAATACTGCACCTATAACTCCGATTATACTTCCTGCCAATCCTTGCCATGCATTCATTAAAAATTCCCTCCAGTCCATTTTCTTACCTCCATTATAATATATTTGTCGGACATCGGATATTTATTTAATTAAAAGCAATAAACTTACCAGAACAATAGAAGGACCTAATGGTATTTTAGTATCAAATTTTGCCTTTTTAAATATTATCAGTACCAATCCTATCAATCCAGATAATATATTGGACACCATAAAAATTGCTAATATAGTCTTTGGACCAAAAGTCATGCCTATGATGGAAATAAGTTTTATATCACCTCCTCCTAACTTGGTAGTTAAAGAAAAAATTGTCATTATCAAAAATACTAAAAAGGAACTATACATGTTTACTAATATAGTTCCTTTTAATATACTGATAATAGTTGATAAAACTAATAAACTCCCTAATAACTTATCTGGAATTTTTAAATACTTTAAGTCCCATATTGCAATTAAAATTAAATTTAATATAAATAACACTCTTACTAAACTCTCAATAACCCTAATTACCATATTTATTCTTTATCCCTGGTCTTAAAAGATTTCTTATATCGCCTTTAATATCAAGTTCTAATTCGATTTCTCTTACTATATCTCCCTTATATCCTTTAACTACAAACTTGTATGGTTCTATCACTCTTTTATTATTTTTATCTATGGTAATATAAGTGTTAACCCATACAATGTACTTAAAGATATCTTCTTTATTTTCAACCGAACCATCTACACTGAATGTCAGCGGATAGTTTACTTCCTTATATCCCATTTGCTTTCTGTTATCTTTTGAAACTATATCATGAGGTACAATTATTTGTATCCTATCTACAAATCCTTCAGTTTCTATGAAGAAATAAACTTCATCTCCTGCCATAGCTGGATTTGGCTGTAGTTTCCCTGAAATTTTTATAGGTAATACAATAAATGAAGTTGAAGCTGTTCCAGTTGCACCATGAGGATCTGTAGCTGTAACTTGAAGCTCATGGTTGCCTGCTACTACTTTATTTATGTTGAAAATTTGCTCTTCTCCTGAATCTACATTATCCTTTGACCAAATAGTCTTCCAAGTACCATGATTGACTCGGTGTCTTACCTCTAAAGTCAATTTGTCTAAGTCTGGATCAGTTCCTTTTACCTTTACATTAACAGAATCGCCCTCATAAATCTTATTAGGGATAACACTAATTGAAGCTGTAGGTGGTCTATTTAATGTTAAAGTATAATTCTCCTTTGATATTAATTCTCCTGTTCTTTTACTATATACACTAACGATATATCTAAGTGTATTATCATTATCCCTATCTATTACCTTAACATTTGACTTTTGAAATTTGTTAGAAAATATATTTTCCAGTTCAAAACTAGTTGTTTCAAAATCATTTGATGTTACCTGTACTAGAAAATTTCCCCATTTGTCTACATATTTTAAAGAAGATAAATTAATATTTACATTGAAATTAAAATTTTTATTGTTATTAACAAGCTTTGAATCATCATTTATTTTTATATCTTTAACTTCAACTGATTTTGTAATTGAATCAGTTAAGTTATATTTATTTCTTACAGTAAGTTTAGTTATCAAAGAATTACTAGAAGGTATTTCACTATTAAGTTGACCTTGTGTTTTGCTCCATGTTACTAGTCTAGTTGTTGCTCTACCAAAAAAATCATTCCAAATAGTATAGCTATCATCAAGATGTAGAGTTTCATTACCAGCATTTCCTTTATAAATTTCACCATCTGCCATTACAGAATTTAATAATGTTGTACCTACCTTATACTCAAAATCAGCTACAGGTGGTTTCCCTGTTGCATCTATCGTTACAATATCTGTAGCCGTTAGCTCACCATCATTGACTAAATCTAGCCTAGCTCCATAGTCTTTTACTGTCAACTTTATATCTGTCTTATATTTTATATCTGGCTTAAAATTATTTAAGTTAGTAATAGATTGCCAATCTTGAATAATTATATCGTCATATCCTACAAATCTATATTGCCATATTTCCTCTTGAATTCCTTTATCTGCTCTAGTTTCAAAGTCCAAATCATAAGATTTGCTTTCTAACTTTATTGTATCATTCATATTATCTGTCCAAGCAATCTTAGCGAATGGTCGCCTATGTGCATATAATTCAATGTATTTTGGATTACTTTCTTTAGAAAAATCAATCCCAGCAGGATTAAATATATTATCTTTTTCTTTAGCGGATACAATATATTTACCAGACTTACTTAATGTAATTGTAATATCTTCCCCATTTCTTATAACTTCATTTTTATCAAAAATGTTAAATGAATCATCCCTTAACCACTCACCATTTTTAGTTATTTCACTGTCCGCATTTTCGTAAACCTGTGGGTAATGTTCAAATTTAAATTGTCTATCTTTTCCCCTTGGTACTGGTTCAGTTGTTATATAGTCTTTTTCTTCATCGGTAAATTCAATATTTTTAAGTGTTATTGTATTGCCTGTTTCAGTTACTTTTATCAATGGATTTTCAGCAGAGTTCACTTTGCTATATATCCAATCGGCTGTCTTTTTAACATCAAAAATTCCATCTGTAGTAAAAATCCTATTTCCATTATTAATGTAATTGCTTTTTCCAGTTACATTTTCTATTCCTTGAATATTGCTAATATAGTTCTGATTTATTGGCAACTCTAAAATATTAAATATATATTTTTTTGCATCTAATTCATTGTTTATTCTTCTATAATAAATATCACTTTTTTCTTTTGAAAAAATAGGTATATAGAATGTATCGTTATCATTTATGTGAATATTTGCAATGTCCTCTATTTCTATAGTTACTTTCTTTTCAATAGTATGATATCCATCTCTAAATTCAAAAAATATATTATGCTTTCCAAGTGGCAAATAAGCCCTGCTCAAATAATTATTTGTATATGGATTTTTACCTATAGATCCATTATATAGTATTCCTCTATCTACTATGTTTGGTGTATCTGTCCATATTTTTAAGCTTATATTGTCATTATCTATATCGTTTATTTGCCATGTGAAAGGTAAGTATCCCCAAAACATTTTTTCGTTTTCCACTGGCTTTAGTATGGCAATATTAGGAGCTGTGTTTATTCTTGTCACTTGAACAGTGCCTGAATAACTGTCAGAATCCCCATCATTTACCTTTACTCTTAGTTGGAAAGGTGTGTTAAATGATACAGTTTCCCAAGTTGATTTAGACATGACAAGGGATGTAATTTCCCCACTAGCAAGATTAGAATTTGTAACTGCATTTTTCCACGTACCTGAACTGAGATACTGAAGGGTTGCATTTAATACATCACCTGTATCTGAATCTGAAACCCTAGCTTTTACTGTAGGTGGCTGATCTGTCCTTAGTGATAAGCTTTTTGTTGGTTCAGTTATTAAAACAGAGGGTGGATTGTTAAGTTTCATTATAGTTATACTTCTTGTAGCAATCTCTTGTCCATCTGACAAATCTACCGAGAAAATAAGGTTTACATTGGAAGGTAGACTTTTCCAAACTGAATCACTCATATCAACGGTTACTGTATTTCCATTCCGTATCCCTGTTTTTGTATTAATAGTCTGTGATCTTCCATTTGCATATACGGATGTAATTCCTGTCATTGTATCCCCATCAACATCATAGACATTATATTTTATTGTAGGCTTTTGATACTTTTCAAAACTCTGTCCATTGGATGGCTGAATTATGGATACAACTGGTGGTGTGTTCTTTTTGATTTCCTGCACTAACTCAAAATTTACCCTCATTTCAACCCAATATCCATAACAAGCTACGCTAGTTCTATTTCTGTAACTTTTTAATTCAAAACTTAAACTATCCCATGAATCTGCCAATGTAGCAGTTTTGTTTACAAAAACAGTATCAGAATAATTACTCTCCTCAAATCCTTTTGAAGCCCTTAAATCGTAGACTCCCCAAGGTGTTCTAACCTCTCTATCATGTAAATGATACGCACTATCCATCGCTACATCAATTGTTGTTATTCTGTATATTCCATATGGAGCATCATCATATCTATCATCAATTGAAAAATCTAGGTAAATAGAATCCGAGGATATATTAGAACTCCGATATATCCATACTTCGACATAGCCTTTCCCAGTTCTAGAATTATAATATAAATCTGTTTCAGCATTTACCTCTACAGGTAGAATCATTATTATCAAATTGAAAATCATGAGAAAAGTTAACACTTTAGTAAAGTTGTATTTAGAAAATATATTTGCACTAACTTTTTTAATATTTATTTTCATATTTAATCAACCTCACTTTCAATCCTCTACTTTCGAGATCATTTACTAATTCATTGACTTTATCTTGTGTACTTTGAGGAATATAATCATCATAATGTATTATAATATTGATTTCTTTGTCTATGCCAATTTCAAACATGATACTTGGAGGTATATTATCTACAAAAATATTCGAATAATCACTAATAGTATCAAGTTCATGGGCTAATATTTCTTTATATAAGGGTGAATTTTCTGAAGGTAATTGTGTTATTTCTTCCTGAATTTTTTCTTTTATATAATAATTTCCTAAACCATCTTTTTCAGTTATAAAAGTAATTATTATATTATTTAAGTCCTTAACTTTTATAACTTGCATCTTATCATCATCAGCTTTAACTAAAATTTCTTTCTCAGGATCATAACCTTCCACATCTTCCAAAAACATAATCATATACCCTATATCATTTTCAACTCCGTCATTATTTACATCATAGGCAAGAGATATGATTTTATATTTAAGTTTATCACCATCATTTGACTTTGATTTATCAATTATTTTAATATACCCTTTACCTATATTTTCTTCCGTAATAGCAATAGAACGTTCTTTTTGATTTTTCACTGTATCTTCTGTAATTCTATGTTGCATACTCTCTATTTCATAGTTAATAATTGGTGCTTCGTCTGGCTCTATATCTATGATTTTAAAGACTTCTTCACTATCAAAATCTTTATTATCGTATACCTTTAAAGAAAATTCATATTTCCCTTCATTTTTAGCGTACATTTCAGCTTTATCCTTGGATGGATAATTAGGATAATATATTCTGATGTTTTCATCACTTATATTTTGTAGACTTGATATATCCTTCCACTCACTGTTATTGAATCTATATTTTAATATATTCTTTGTATGATTTATCCCAAAAGGTGCATTTTCATAGCTATCATTGAAATCAAGCTCTATATATCTATAAACTTTTTTCTGTATATCGTGTTCATCAATTATTTTTAGATCTGCATATACTGAAGGTCTTATGATGTTTTCTTTAATATCAAGTATTGTTTCTGCTCCAGCATCATCCATGGCTGAAACTCTAAATGTAACAACATTAGCAATGTCACTTATATATTTGTAATCTGCTTTGTATTCTTCGTTATAAAGTGGAATATAATCTGTCTTTTTTATAAATTTTAATTCTGGATAATTATTTAAAGGATTTACATCAACTTTATAAATATATCCATCTTTATCTGTTGCATTTACATTAATATCAAAATATTCTTTTGCGAATGTAGGTGGTTCCCCATCTTCACTAGTTATCTTTAATTCAACAATAGGTGGTAAATTTTCCACAAAAATATTTATTTCTTTTTCTGTTCTTCTAATGGGTTTAAAAGCATTGTATGCAGTAGATTTAAAGATGTAGTATTCCTCTGTTTCAAATATACCTTTTTCAAAAATGAAATCTTCTTCATTCAATACTCCTGATCCCTGAAGCACAACTTGTCCAGTCGATTTTTTTATAAAGCTCCAACTTTCTTCTATAATATCGAATCCATTTGGGTGTTCTTCAGAAGGATCATTTAAATCATAAACGTTTGTTATGATATTAGTCGGCTCTTTTATATGAACTATATTTATATTAGAATCTGTTAAGTCGCCCCCTATTTCTATTACTGGTGGCTGAATTTCCTTTACAGTAAAACGTACTTTCCTATCTGCTATAGCCGAAACTTCCTTATATGTGTTAGTCGTTTCGTCTAGGATAAAATCAGAATACTTAGCTGATTGCTCTGCATATGCTTCTTCATCAGGCTCACTGGTAACAAATAATCTTGATATAATTCCACTACCGCTCTTATTGCTTCCTTCTGCTCTAAATGACCATCTTGGATCTCTTCCACCTGATACATAGCCCTCTATTTGTATGCTCTCTCCTTCATATATTTCATTTGATGGGGTGTTAGGATTATCATCCCTTGGTTCAATCCATATATCAATATCAGGTTTATCTACATTTGGTTTGGTGGGTACCTCTGGCTTTGGGTCTGGTTGTCCTTTTGTTTTACTATAAATAGCATGTTCCACCCAAGAAGATAATTCTCCCGCTGTATTTTTTACTCTTAGTCTAAAGATTTCTACGTTTTGGTTAATTGTTGCATTAGGATTCTTAGAATTACTTTCAAATATCCAACTGCCATTTACTTTTCTTTCCCATTCCCAAGATGTAATGCTTCCTCGTTCTGTTGTGGACATATCAATAAGGTTTATAGATGCAGGATAATTTTCTAATTCTATAACATTGGAAAAATTGTCTGTTTTGTTTTGTCCCTGGTAATGGATTTCAAATTCTGCCTTTGGTCTTGATGCATCTTCAACAGTTAATTTAATTGCGGTAAAATACCAACCTTTAATCTGTATATTTGGATCACCAGAAGGTTTTATAACTTCTGACCGCCAATTTCCATATTGGCTAAAATTATCAAATTTTGGTATTTTACTATAGTTGTCAGCAACGTTAAGAAAGATAACCAAATCTCCTTCCACTTCCGCCTCTATGGATTGGATACTTGAATATGACCTATATCTGCTGGCAGTATTTCCTACTACTCCTTGGGCTACCTGCAAGTCATACAGGTTAATTCTGCTTCCACTTCCAACTTCAGATCTATCTACAATTTCTATTACATCTCCCACCTTTACCGTAAATTCAGGTGTTAGTTGGGTATAGTTTTCTTTTTGAGATGTGCTTTTTCCTACATTTGTTCCACCTTTTCTTACTCCATTGACGTATACATCAAAGTTTGCTATTGGGGTATCAAACTCTCCGTAATCTCTTCTATAGATACTTATTAATTCTCTATAGTCCATTTGATTGGGTGCGGCAAAGGATAGTATCGGCAGCACAAAATTGAGCATTATAGCAAAAATCAATAAATACATTGCTTTTCTTAATTTCAATAAAAAACACTCCTTTCTAACCAAATAAAATACCACTCTAAAAAAGAGTGGTATTTACTAAAAGTATTAATAAAACTTTCTGTCATTAAATCTTACATCAATTATATATTCCTTTGTAGTTTTCCCGTTGCTGACAGTTACTTTATACTGAATTTTTTCTCCTTCTCTACCTTCAAAAGTTCCATTTACAGGCTTCCAATTGTCTTTCTTTGCCAAACCATAGATGCCATTTCCTCCCTCGAATTTAGGGGATGTTTTCTTTTGCTGTTCAATTTCATCTATTTTTTTATCCATGAAATTACCATATACATTCTTAAAATATACTGAATTTATATTGGGATGGCTTATACATTCAGTAACAAAGGTATGCGAAACTGCCCCTTTGTTTTTATACTCCTTTGCATTTTCTAAAATAAATGCAAAATGCTCATAATCATATTTTCCTTCGAAGTAGTGAACGTATATATCAGGTTCTATAAAAGAATCATCTTCAATTTCTTCTACTATTTCATCTTTTAAATCTGGAATTATCCTTATATTTGGGTCTAAAAACCTAATTAGCATTGTAACGGCTTCTGCCCTTGTTACGCTGTTTTTTGCTTTAAAGCTACCATTAGCATAGCCTGTTATGATTCCTTTCGTGTATGCCTTTAATACGAAGTCTTTATATTCATCAGGTATATTTTTATAGTCTGTTATCTGATTTTTATATTCTTTTAGGTTCTCCGGATATTCTTCATCCAAAGCTCTAATGATTAATCTTGCAAATTCACCCCTTGTAATAGGTTTATCTAGATTATCAAATTCTCCTTCTAAAATATACTTATTTTTCAAAGCTTCATTGTAATAATTATCATACCACTTTCCATTTGTAGCATTTCCTACATCATTTTTTAGTAAAACTAATATCATTTTTAAAGCTTCTGCTCTTGTTACATTGTTCTCTGGTTTAAATGTTCCATTAGGATATCCGGAGATAATACCTCTATCTAAAAGAGATATAATATTATTTTCCGCCCAATGATTTTCTATGTCATTTAATTTTACAGCATAAGTATTTATTGATGTAAATAAAAGTATTACTAAAGTCATTAATATGGAAACTTTCTTTTTCATCGAAAATCCCTCCTTAAATAATTTTTTAATATCATTATTTTTTCTATCATCATTAAAAAGCATTACATTTATTACCTATATTATATCATATGAATGGCTGAATTTCAATGATTATAAGCATCTCTAAAAAGTTTTTTAATTAATTATATTCTCTTAAATTCTATATTTTTTTATTTCAATAACCATATTCACCTCCTTACTCCAATCAAATAATTTTATATAACCTCTCTTATTTGTCTATCAATTATATATTCTTTAAATGTCTCAAATACTGTCATATCAAAATTCTTTTTTTCTTTTTCCATTGTCTCTATAGCTTCACTTAACTTTAGCTTGCTTCTATATGGTCTATCCATTGTAAGTGCATCATAAACATCTGCAACTCGAATAATCCTAGCTCCTAAAGGTATACTGTCTCCCTTTAAGCCAAAAGGATATCCGCTTCCATCATAATTTTCATGATGAAGAAGTAGATTATAAGCGATCTCAATATTACAGCCATTTACAATTGCATAATATGCACTAAAAAAAACGTGCCGTTTTATAACATTAAATTCTGTATCTGCTAATTTACCCCTCTTATTCAGAATAGTAGGATTAACATATGCTTTTCCTATGTCATGCAATCTCCCACTAGTATATATTATGTCAGTATCTTTTACTCCCAAGGTTTCTGCTATCATCAAAGATAATTCTCCTACCCTTATCATATGACCGACATCATCAATAGCTAAACTATATTTTATTAATTTATCAAACTTAATATCATCTTGTTGAAACAAATTTTGCATTTATTCTCCTCCTATGCATTTTTAACAATAAAAAAATCAGCTCATATTAATTAAGCTGACTGACTGTAAAGTAATAATATATCATGTTTTTTTATGTTTACTTTAGATATCATTGTGATATAATATAAATAAGGTAATCGACACCGCATAGGTGCGGTTGCCACAAATGAGATTAATATATACTAATCACCTTGTGGTCAGACAGGGTGATTATTTTTTATTCTTTCTGTTATCTTTCGTTAGATTAATAATCAGAGAGATTAGTGATATTATCAACATACCAAATGCAATCATCAAGGAGATTGCTTGATAAGTATTCATATCTACCACCTCCCTTCATCTGAAGTAAGGTGGCAACCACACCTGCTTTTCGATTACCTTATCCTTATTTTACCATATTTTAGAACATTATTCAATTATAGCTGCATCAAAATTCCAATCTTTAGGCGGTCTTGCAAGCTCAAAGGCACCTTTCATTTTATAGCTTGCTATATTATTCATCTCTTCTTCTGAGTTTACAGCAATTATCACAACCTTAGGTACACTTTCACTATTTGAATATACTGTTTTTCCTGTTCCATCTATTAGCCCTGTAACTTTGACTTTATTAATAGGAAATTTGGTATTGGTATTTGGATCTGCAAATAATAAAGCATAATAATCATCAATCTTTATTTGTGAACCTAAAAAATCTGATATTTCTTCCACTTCAAGACCTATTTCCCACATATTTTCTATATTTTCCCTTACTTCTCCCCTTACGGTTGTCTTGTTTAGTAATGCAAATTCATCTTTATTAACATCAACTATTAACTCTCTATCTATGATTTCCTTCTTATCTCTTATAGCATTATCCGGTATCATAGAAATCGGTGTGCTTTTCTCCTTTACATCTGCTGATGTTAAAATAGTACCTCTTGTTAAATCATTTGAGAAATAAATTATACTTTCAGTAGCCTCAGGCTGCGAAGCTTCTTTCATTTTATCAAATGTATATAAAGTTATTACAACGGCTATAAATAAGCAAACAACTCCTATTAGCAATAGCCTACGATTTAATTTTACTTTCATATCATTAATCACTCCCCCTAATTGAAAGAATCTATATCTACATATACAGTCTTTGGTGCATATACAAAACCAACACCTTTAATGTCCATTGGAATTTGCACTGATATTTTAATTGTTGTCCTAGTAATAGTTATTTCATTATCTATTGCTGGCAAATCATCCGGATTAAATATTCTTATCTCATCAATAATCACCGGATTTGTTTTATGTGGTATATAACTTATACCTGTAGGAATATACTCACTATTTAATCCTAAATTTTCACTTATATATTTTCTTACTGTATTTTCAGCTTCAGATTTATTTAAAAAAATATCTCTTGTTTCCGGATTTTCAAGTCCCATTTTCCTTTCAGACATTTTTTCTAAATCAATCTCTCCAAACCCTGTCCACCCTGCTCCAATCAAGGAATTTTCAACCCTATTACCTAAAGCTATCACTATATTAAACTCTATTAAAAATATGGTAGATAAAATCATAATAAGAATAATTACGGTAGCAAAGGCTATATAAATCCATGTTCTTCCCATCTAATTCACTACCTTTCCAATGTCATTACTCTAGTTTTATTTTCATAAACTAATCTTTTTGTATTATCTCCCTTTGATAAATCTCCTTTAACAGTATTGAATGTGTAATTACCTTCTATTTTTAATAATGCTTCATTGTTCCACTCTAATTTTGTAGGAGCATTTATTGAAATATCCGTAAGTCCTAATTTCTCCAAGTCTGCTAATAAATCATTTCTATTTTTCACAGAAAGTCCTCCTTCTGTCTGCACTATGGATAGATATTTATTGCAAATATTATCAAACTTCAGCCTTTGAAAGAAAGGCAGGGAATATTCAATATTCCCTACTGCAAACATGACTAAGAATATCACTACTAGGGCTAATATATATATTTGTCCTGATGACATTTTATCCCCTCCATATTAAATTATGATGCGAATAAAGTTGTTAATTTATCTTCTATAAAGTTTGAAAACAAATCCCAAATATTAGATATAAATGTTCTGATAGGCTGATTTAATAATACCAACCCAATAAGTATTATTGCAGATATGATAATACCTGCAATTAGGTTATTTCCTTCTTCACTTTTTAAAACTGCAACTATTTTGTTTCCTAATTTTACAAACACTTTTTTCATCAAATATTCCTCCTAAATTCAAAATTTTTATCTAAGCATTAAATCCAAACTTCTTAAAGCCTCTGTAATTAAAGGTACTGTTAATAACAGTACATAACATCCAAATAACATCAATGAGGCAATGACAAGTTTTGTTCGCTTATATTGTCTATTGATTTTTCTTCTAAGTCTTTTACTTCTTTTCATCATTTGTGCCTGAGCCTTATAATTATCCAACACATTCCCTGTTTCTTTTTTTTGCTGAAGTATAAAACTAAAGGATTGTAACTCTACAATGTTTGATACGCTTCTCAATTCTTCCAGAGCATTATCTACACTCTTTTTTACTTTTGGTGCAATTGCCAAATATTCTAAAGGTTCTTTTAATGGTTCATTGGCAATTTTAGCTGCATAGGTTAAGGTTATATCTTCAGATGTACCAATCTTGTTTTGAAAATACATAACATCCTGAATATTGCATAATTCCAACCTGATTTTATTCTTTCTGTCGCTGGATTTCTTGTATATTACCATGTTTATTAAACCTATAATCATTAAGATTACTGGTATAATCATTTTACTAGCTTTATCAAATCCTAAACTCAATATGGAATAAAGAGCAACTAGTAAAGCTATCGAATGTAAAAATAAATAGCTTATTGGAGTTAAAATGTATCCTGATTCATTTAAGTAATTATCTAAAAATTTATATTGAGTTGAATCAGTATTGATTTTCAACCTACTGAATACCTTTTTTCTATCTTTATAATATTTTTTATTCATATCATGAGTTTTTTTAGGTTTTGTTTTATAATAAAAAAATACTAATAAGAGACTTAAGCTTACTAGTATTACAGTAATAAAAATACAAATTTTTAATTCAATTTTAATCACCCCCTTATGACTATAGTCTGATCATAGATTGAATTACCATATATATTGAAATGATAATGTCTAAAACAAAAACTATTTGCCCCCAAGCCGGTTCAAGTATAGATCTTCTATAGCTTGAATTAATCAAAAAATACAATACTAAGAAGTTTATAATTAGCAATACATATAATCCCATATTCAGCATTGTATCTTCTGTACTTTCTTCATCTTCATCATCATTCTGCTCTGATATTTCTTCTATGAATACATCGATAAGACCTATTACATCACCTCCATGAATGAAACATATTTTTAGATTTTCTATAAATATTTTAAGCTCAGGAACTTCAATCTTATTTTTTAAATTCTCTAAGCATTGAACTGGATTTATCTTATTTCTATGTTCATATGACATTATATTTATATACGTTTTAAATGGCTCCGAAATATAATTTGAAGCTCTCTCAAAGCATTCAAATATATCTTTACTTTTACTGGATTCAAAAAAATTTTTTAGAATTAAAAGAAAATCTACAGAATTTCTCTTAATCCTATAGGTAAAAACATCTGCAATAATTCTTAAAATCAAAAAAGGAATTGTACTTAAGCCAATTCCAAATATCACTGCTACAAATACGTTGAAATATTTCCTCATATATATATATCCTATTACTAACATAACAGTACATACTAATAAATGTGTATATACAGTATATGGTATATATATTCTTAAATTTGATTTTTGTATAAGTCTTTCGATATTTTCCAATATATTTCTTAATTTATTATATCGAATTGAAATTTCTCTCCTTCTGTACTTATGATTTCTAGAAAACATTTCTTTAATATCTAAATTATTTGTTATCAGAAATATTCCTAGAAATACTAATAATGTTGTTCCTATTAGAGTTGTTAACATCTACATCACCTTCTTTCAAAAGGTTGCCTTGTACCAGTTTTGAAATCATATCCTGAGATTTAATCTTTCCAGTTTTCTTTTGTCTACCATCAATAAATGTGGTTTCTCTTTTCTGAATTTCAAATTTCCATAAGTAATTAAATTTATCATCCCCTTCTGCTTCCGATACAACCTCTACAATTTCTGCTACTGTGAAGCTATCCAAATACACTATAATGTTAACACTTTCGTATAGAATATCTAAAAGAACATCATCAGATAAGTTAGTACCTGACATTTTCATGTTAATCATCATTTTCCTAAGCGCCTTCTTAGCTGAACCTGCATGAGCTGTATTAAATGTTTGATTTCCAGCAAAGGCACCATTAAAAAATGTCATTGCCTCTCCTTCTCTGACTTCACCATATACATATACATCCATACTCATCAATAGTCCCATATCTGATAACTCTCTTATTCCATATACTTCACCATTTTCATTTCTCTTTACTAAAGTATGCACAGCATTAGGATGTTTTAAGAAGAGTTCCGGATGTTCTTCCATAACCAATATTCTTGTTTCAGGATTTAACTCTTCAAGTACCGCTCTCATTAAAGTAGTTTTCCCAGCTCCTCCTTTGCCTACAAACATTATATTTGCACCAGCTTGAGCATACCTTACTAATTCATCAGCTTGTTTCTTATTTAGCATTCCAAGATTTATCAAATCTTTAATTGTAAATGCATCCTCACGATGTTTTCTAAATACTATTGTTGGGCTTATAGTAGTTACTGGAGAAATTCCGCATATAATTCTAAGCTTATTTTCTTTATCTTCAAATTTAACTAATGCCTTATTTTCATTAATTTCTCCTTTTAAATTACCTTGTATAGTTGTTTGGATATATGATAATAAATTTTCGTTGCTTCCAAAATTAATATCCACCTTCTTCATATTTCTTCCAATCTTCACCCATACATTGTCAGGACCATTTACATAGGCATTATTAAAATCAGGCATATCAATATATCTTTGTATAACCCCATATCCAAGGATATAATTAGTTACCTCCTTTATTAATTCTGCCCTATTTACATCATTCACTTTATAGTTTCTATCGGCAATTATCTTTATTATGACATTTTCCAGTGATGATTTAGGAGATTTAGAAAGAGTTATATCTGAAATCAATTCTTTATAATTTTTAACTACTTCATCTGCAATTTGGCGAATTACATCGTATATAGAAACTATTTCATTTCTATTTTCATTCTGATGAAGGGATCTTTCTTCTATTCTATTTATAATCATTCAGATTCCCCCATTTCTATCTTATTCTTTCCTCTATTAAGTAGTATTCTTTCATATATTTTTAATTTTCTATTAGCCCTTAAGCCCAACCCCCTTAATATTGATACATATTCATTCATTAATTTATCGTTATCAAAGGCATTTTTATATCTGTAATTACTGTTTTCGGAAATATATCCTATGATTTCTCCATTCAATTTCCCTTCGATTTCCACAAAAGTCAGGTCATTCGGAGAATATCTGTTAATTACATATTTAAACTTTCTAATGTCAAAGTCATTATAAATTTCAAAACCCTTAATATATCTATTTACTTCACCGATATCATGTTGATTACCACATAAAGGAACAACTACTTTATCAGCATTAATCAATGCTTGATTAGTTAGATAAATATCATAATAGGAATGAGTATCTATGATTACATAATCGTATATAAGTTTTAATTTTTCTATTAGTTCATTTATATTAGAAGGAAAATTACTATTTCCTGATTGAGAATAATAATCATTTATATCATAAAATCCTGGTAATATATCTAAATTTTTCTGTATTTTACTCGTGGTCAAAAGTCCTTCAAGCTTCTCAACAGTTAATGTGTTTCTTTCAATTGAAAGAAACACATCAATTATTGTATTATTGAATTCTTGCTTACTAAATATTTTTCTAAAGCTTGGTTTAAGTGGATTGAAATCTACTAAACATACCCTGCAATTTTGATTTCTTGCTATAGACATTGCTAAGTGTGATGCTATTGTTGAACTTCCTTGACTTAATGGAGAATATACAGCTATTACTTCTTTAAACATACTTTTAACTACCTGTACTTCTCTATATTCTATCCTAGCCTTTGAGAACATTTTGAAATCAAATTCTTTAGGATACTTTCTAACACTTTTTTCTATTTTTCTTTTCGTTAATTCATTAAATCTTATAAAACAATTAACATTCTCATTTATTAGTTTAGTGACTAGTTTTCTCGACCTTGAACTTTCCATTTCTTCCAAAAGTACTATTATTTTTATTCCTTTTTCTTTAGCTTTTGAAGCCAGCCTCAATAACATTTCTTCGTCATCATCTAATTCTATGCTAATAATCAGTACATCCATATCCACGATATCTAAGATATCATAGATAAGATTAATATTGCTTTCATAGTCAACAATACTTATATTAGCCTTATTTATTTTTCTTTCAATATCCTTATCTATTTTTCTTAAGCATAGAAACACTCTTTCTTTATCTTTCAATTTATCCCCTCCATTCATCTAAAGCTACATATTCGTATTTCTTTTGCGATTTTATATAAGTATATAAATTACATAACCTATCATATATTGATAGATTTATCACATCTTTGGTAAAAAACATTATACTTCCTCCCATTGATGTAAGGAAAAATACTGAGGAAATTAACGTACTCCTAATTATCAAAAATATTATCAAATTAATAATATTTGTAATAGCTATTGTCACAACTGATTGCAAAGCTTCTGACCTTCCAAAGCCAGTGAAATATTCACTTTTTTTCTTTAATCCCATTGGAATATATAAGTTAGAATTTTCCAGGTATAGCACCCCCTCCAAGCCTTCCATTTCCCGTAAAATAATAGAAGGCAATTTGTTTTAATTGAAAAATACATTCTGCTAAGATATAAAACTTTGAAAGGTTTTTTATTCTATTTTTATATGTTTGAACTTCTTCTGCATCAATCATCTTAATAAAACAATATATTACTCTAACTCCTGCTCCAGCTCGTATCAAGTAAATTAACAATCTACTTATTTCATCAATTTCTTCCAATTATATCCCCCCATTTATTTAACAAAAGACCTTATTGTTTGGACTAATCTTACGCCTGCTTGGGCTTTATATACGGTACTCCCATTTCCTCCTTCAGACACAATCAAAAATTCTTGTAAAAATCTAGGAGTATTGGTTGCAAATAGTAAAGCTGCGAATCCCCATAACAAATGACCTGAAAGAAATAATGCTAAAGAGATCTTAGCCAATACTATTTGCAATAAAATAGTTATACCTACTTGTAAGAACTTTTGAATATATGGTCTAAATACTCCTCTGTCTGAATCCATAAGCCCTGAACAAGCTAATGGCAATCCTGTTCTCAAAATTAAGACCTGAAGCCCCACCTTTAAAAATTTTAAATAAAACATCAAATAAAAAACTATATAAGCCAATGTGAATACAACAAGAAAAAAGCCCTTACTCAAAATCTCTGATAAGAAGTCCATACTCATTGAGGTTTCTCCTAGGCCTATAGCATTAATAGCATTATTTGTTAAACTATTTATTATATTTGCAAACCAACCATATACTTCAGGGAAAGCTAATGAAATTGCCATTGCTTTAAAAAAATTGACAATAAATACTATTGGTTCTGAATCAGGATCACCATCTGTTCCTAATATATATATCTCAAATCCTTTTTTAAGGAATTTTAGGACTAATAAGGAGATTCCAGTATATAGAAACACCTTAAATAAATCTTCAAATCCTCTAAAACCCATTCTTTCTAATTCCTTTTCAGAAAATAGTCCTAAATCTGTTAGATTGAATAAAAATTCACCAAATTCATCCAGTAGTCCTTCTAAAAACTCCTTTATAATTAATATTATAATTGAACCGATACTGACCACCCCCTTTCAAGATATTTGGACTTAACTATAATAGGATATAAGTAAACTTATTATACTAGCACCTATAACTGCTCCAATAGTTGAAATAATAGCTGTTTGAATTCGCTCTGTCCATTTTTTCTTGTCCATTTCATCTCCTAATGCTCTACGAATAAAACAGTATATAACTATTACTATACCTGCGCCAGTTGCAATTGCTGGAAGCCAATTTTTTAAATCATCTAATAATTTCTTTGTGCCTGTAGCTATTATGGAATCCTGAATTCCATCTGCTAATACTGGGCTTGATACAAATAATAACAACAATGATAGTACACCTAATATAGATAATATTCTTTTTCTTTCCGTATTTTTAATAACCATATTTACATTCTCCTTTATAATATTTCTAACTGAATACTTCCCAAATATTCCATAAGTCGATTTTATCTTCTGTTTTTCTTATAGGTCTGTTATTTTCTCTAATTTCCCTAACTTTTTGATTATGAGCTTTACTTCCTAACCCAAGCATTTTATTGAATTGGTATTTTGATAAATCAGGAGTATACATTATCGAAGGACGTTTCTTTGAAATTAAAAGGCTGTAGGGTCTTCCTATTAATTTGATTTCGGCAGAATTTAGAAGTGGTCTACCAGTTAAATTTATACTTTGGGAAGATGATCCTGCTGAATATTTACCTGTTGAACTTGAAAGGGAATAAGTTGAAACTGTATAATTGCCAAGTTTCTTTGAAAGTTCATCTAGTGTATCTTGATCGTTTGTCTGCAGATAAATCCAGTTTTCACAATTCCCTCTAATAATCTTTGACACCTCTTTTCCGTATTTAGCATCTAACTGTGCAAAGTCTTGTAAAAATAAATTAAATCTAATTCCTCTGCCACCTCCCACCGTAAGCTTTGTATCAAAATCGGTAATTGGAGTGAAATTGCCAAATTCATCAAGAATAAAGTTCACTCTCTTTTCTAGACTTCCACCTCTCTCATCTGCTAATTTTATAAGTTGTTCATATATTTGTGAAACCAACAAACTTGCTAATGAATAATAGGTTTTCTTCTCATCCGGCAATATAATAAATAATGCAGTTTTCTTCTTGCCTAAATCAATAGGATTAAAATCACTATTATTAGTCATCCTATATATATTGGGGTTTGTAAATAATCTTAATGTAGTCAAAGCAGCAGTAAAAAAACTCCCTCTTGTTCTTGAAGGAGCTATCTCTGATATCGCAAGTAATCCTCTTGATGGATGATTGTCATCCAACAACTTCATATAATCGACTATTGGCATAGTATTATCTATTGTCTTGTACATATTTGCTATGAAAAAATAGGCATTGGTCATATTCTGATATCGTTTCATATTTTGCTCTCTGTTGTCATAAACTACATTCATAATACTACCTGCTATAGTGGAAGCTTCTCCATTAGTCCATATCTTTTCTCCTTTAGCTTCTCCTACTAAAGATGACGTAATATCCCAAGCATATTCTATTGCTTTAGGAATATCATTTCTATTAACCGCATCTATTGTAGGCTGTAAAAAATTATATCTATGGCTCTTTAGAGGATTCTTAAAATCTATTGCTATAACCTCATAACCTAATCTCTTTAAAAAAGGTTCAGTATAATTATATAGCTCTCCTTTAGGGTCTGACATTACCATGCTCTCTCCTGCAAGCCCTAATGAGCAAATTGTAGGCATTACAATATGTCGACTTTTACCACTCCTTGTGGCACCTATTGTTATGCTGTGAACATCATCTTTTACTACAAATAGTTTTTCCCTACCATATTTTTTAGTCATTCCCATTACCAATCCTGCTTCATTTAGATAATTGTTTCCATGGTCTAAGCCTTTTAATCTTGCTCTAAAAATTTCTATCACCTCTTTTCAAATGGCTTATATCATCATATCCATGATTAATTAAATTTTTTATAATCTTGTCTCTTTTGATATATATAACTCCAAATATATCTTTTTCATCCTCACTCATAAACCTTGCAGATCCAAATTGTTTTTGACCAGCCGGAGCTGGTATTTTTATTTGAGGAGTAACCTCTATCATGCTGCTTTCATAAAACCTATCATTCTTTAATAAAAAGAAAATACTTATTAATATCACAAGTAATTCCAATAAAAAAAATAATTTTAATGTTCTTATATCATTTTTAAAAAAATTTTTTATGCGTTCTATTTTGAAAATGTATATATTTATATCCTTATGTGAAAACAAAGCGTCTAAATATACTGTAAAATATATTGATGCTATAGTACCAAGTACAAATATTAGAATACCTAAAATAATTTTATATTTTTTCTGCTTACTCATTTAATCACTCCTAAATATTTCCTCTGCAACATATTCCTTTATCTCAAAATCAATTTTTAAAAAACATTCCCTAAGTCCTTTTTCAGCCATGAACAAATAATGATAATCATATGCTTGTAAAAAAAACCCTTCAAAAATTAATTCCTTTTTTGTATTCGATTTTCTAATCATGTATTTGTGATTTTTTTTAAATCTGTTTGACTTACTTAATTCCTCAACATTTATGACTACTAGCTCCACCTTCTTTCTTTTGTGATATTAAAATTTACAGAGTACTCTTATTTCAATAAAATATGACCTTCTAGAATTGATTATAAAGTGCTTAAATCCCATTAATATACCAATTATATTAGCAAGTTGATTCTGCTCCTTAGCATGAAAATAACACCCTTAAAATTGAAGGTGTTTAGAAATCCCAATTATTTAAATGTTTTTGGTAGGTTTTTACAATTATAATTTAAAATAGTTTTATGTCTTATTTAGATTATATTTATCTCATTATTTTCAATCAAATTAGGAGTTTCATCTTCCGCTTTCCTCGTAATCTTATTTGAAATATCAAAATCATAACCATCTTCCATGCCTTTATCATATATATCATCATATCCTTCTCTTTCTACTGATGTGTCAATGCTTTTATTAAACTTCTTCTCTGAATATTTTTCAACAACCATTTTATCCTTTATTAATACTAATGCTAATTCTTCATTAGTTGCTTTCTGTTCATCAAATTTCATTTTTAAACCACTAATAAAACCTAATGCATAATCATTTTCTAAACCTTTTGTACTGTACCCATTTTTTAAATATTCATATCTTAATTTCCTTACTGTAGTGTTAATACAATCGACTGCATATTCTAATAATATTCTACAGATATACGCATCTTCCTCTCTCCCAAAGAAAATAATTGTATTTGTACGTCTAGTGTTAAAAAAGTGATAACATCCAAAATTGTCAGCAATTAGTCTTGCTAATTGTGCCTTCCACTTCCCTTTTGTAAAACTTATATTTGTCCAGAAATCTTTTATAGCACTATTGTAAACCTTAAATCCTTTTACTTCATTCATAGTTAACTTATGTTTTGCCAATAATTCCTGTGCTTTTACCATAGATGCATAAGCTTCATGTTCATTGTTGCTTTCACTCAAAGCAAGCAATTTTTGTATTTTACTAATTATTTTGTAATCCATCTAAATTACCTAAATCAATATTTTTAAATCAAATTTTAATTTCTATCTATATCTGTCCTTCTCCCAATCTAGTCCTTCACCTTTAGTTGCCTCTATCATTTTTTCTTTAATTGCTTGTCCTTCTAGATAACTTAAAGGATAATCTTTACTCCCTCCGTTATCAGTATTTTGTTCTAATAATTTTGATGTATTAAGGATTGTATCTTTTATTGCATCAATAGATTTTTCATATGGTTGCTTGATACCCTTTATATCCTCAATCCCCTTCTTACTAATCTTTTCTTTATTTAACGCAAATTGTTTTAATAATGCTTCTTTGGTATATCTCCCTGGTGGATGTAATTTATCATTATTACACTTTCTTCCATCTGGGAGAGTAAAAGTAATATCTTTTCTACTATCTTCCCATCTTACTTTATAACCCAGAACCCACATATTTTTTATAAAATCTTCTTTGCTGGTAGAAATTTTTAAAGCATCATTTATAGAAACGAACAAAGGATATTTCCAGCTATGTTTATCTTTATATACCTCATCTCTTGTATTTTCTTTTAAATCCGTTGAACCTTTTGATAAATCAAAAATCTGTTGATTAAGTTCAAATCGTTTAAGCAATTCTTCTTTATTATATTTTTCAGGATATTCTAATCTGATATTTCTGCATTTATGCTTACCATCTGAAGTTGTGAAAGTAATATATTTTCTGCTATCTTCCCATCTTACTTTATAATTTAGCTTTTCCATGTTCTTTATAAATTCTTCTTTACTCTTTGATACCTTCATACATTCATTAATAGTTAATGATAATTCATGTTTCCATGAACGATATTCTTCCTTTGCTCTATATTCACCTCTACTTGTATATTTATTATTTCTATATGAGTTGCTTTCTACATTTGCAAAACTATATTTAAGCCCATATTCTTTACAGAGTTTATTTGAGTAGCTAGTTAACTCTTTTAATTCTTTTGTACTGAGTTGCCATTTTAATCCGGTTTCTACATTCACTGTATTTAAAACAAAATGTGTATGAATATGCTCTCTATCTACATGGGTTGCTGCTAATATTTGAAAGTTCTTAAACTTTGGATGTTCTATTAGTTTTAAAGATATTTCATGTGCTAGTTTAGGGTCAATATTTTCTCTATTAGAATATGAATGGGTAAAATGTATAAATTGTCTGCCATTCTCTTTGTTGTACATTTTTTTAGTGATCATCATTTCATTGAAAGCTGATTCTGGGCTACAATTTATTCCTGATATAAGATGTTCATGTGTCTTTTTATCCTTTGTAATGTAATTTATTGCCCTATTGCCTCTATCTTCTCCAATAAGCTTTTCTATAAACATAGATTCCTTATCTTCTTGAGATAAATTTTTTATCCCTTCTCCTATAAAAATCTCTGTCTTCTTCTCGTTAACAATATAGTCAATAGCTCTTATTAATCCTGCTACCTTTTCATTTTTTGCATTAATAAATTTAACAATTGCCATATCTCATTCACCTTTTGTTTTGTACTGGATAAATCTAAGGTATTTATTTTACCTTGATGTGATAATATAGTTAATTGATTTAAATTTTTTCCTATCCCTCTTAATTCTTGAGTAAATTCTTTTAAATCTTCAATAACTATAATATTATCCTTTAATATTGATTGCCTTGTATATTCACTTATACTTACATTTGCCGTTTTAGCTTTTTTTTCAATCTTGTCTAATTCACTAGGCGTTATCCTAAAAGTTATTCTTTCTGTTCTATGTTCAATTTTTATTACCTCCCTTTCTTTTTTCAATATCCTATAGAGGGTTCGGGATACTTCCCGAATATTTAATAGAGGGTCAAGGGGGATACCCCATTGCAAGACTTTGAATTTATTCAAAGGTCTATTTTCGGACCAAAGTCCGACAAATAGGAATCTTGCCTTCTCTAAAGAGAAGAAAACCGTAGGATATTGAAAAAGAAAAATTTAATTGCAAGTCAAACATTTTTACACCTCCTAGAAGAACTAATAAACTACAATAAAAAAGAAGCTATCTTTCTAGCTCCCATTCATCTTCAAATATTAACTTTTTATATGCTTTTAAGATTGGACTCTTTTTATTAGTAGATACTTTATTTATAAAATTCTCCTGTTCCTTTTTTGTAATTGTATTTGTTATTCTCTTGAATATGACAGTTCTTATCTCACCAGCCCAATCATAAATATCTTTAAAAATATGTCTATGAATATCTTGTAAATGCTTTAAATCAAATTCTCCTTTAACTGGATTATCACTAATTTCAGCTATTTTAAGGGATGTTATTTTTCTTTCAGCAGCATTAAGTTCATCCTCGTCTGTTATGTTTAATTTATTAATTAAGACAGAAGAATTGGGATAGCAGTACTTACCATCCCATTCATAATCATAGCTATTTTTCATAGTCACACCTATAAGTTTATCCTATGTTTTTTTACTAACGCCCTAGCCATATTATCAAAGCTCTCTTTTTTATTTAAACATACTCTTATTCGTTCTTTGTCTTCCTCATTTAAATGTATACCTTCCATAGACATATTTCCATCAACTTTTCTTAAGATTTTTTCTATATCTTTCATAGATACCACACCTTTTCTTTTCTCTACTTATATTATAACACAATTATAGCTATTATTACCCAAAATATATTCTTATAAAGCAGTTTAGTATATCTCCATATCATATTCTCCGCTTTTTTCATTTTGATATTCATTTGAATTCGATTCTCTATTTCTAATAAAAACTAAATCTTCATTGAAATCCTTTAGCTTAGGAAACTCTATATTCACTTTATATCTATCTTCAAATTCTTTTATAATATTATTTGTAGCTTTAACTCCCCACTTGTCATTGTTTAAGCAAAGAACTATTTCTTCAATATTAGGATGGTTTTCTAAATACTTATTTAACGCTACAGGTGCTAAACATCCAAGAGATAACATATGATGATTAAAATCCTTAATATCTAATTGTTTTTTCAAAGTTAAATAACTCATTAATTCTATTGGTGATTCAAATACATATAGTTTATTCGTATTACCTGGCATATTGAAAGAAAAAGCCTTATTGCTGTTTTCTGCCTCTCCTTTAAATACACTATTTGTATTTGTACCTCTCAAACCAGCATACTTAGGTATTCCCTTCTCATCATATCCAATAAAAACGCAATTCCTTTTTCCATCTTCATAAAGTATTTTATTTTGAATGCAATTATATACAATATCCTTATCTATACCTCTTGTTTGTATGAGATATGCTATTATATGTTTATAAGTATTGTTTTTTTCTGGTAGAATAAATTCGCCTTTTTCTCCTATTTTGCTATTACTATTAGGTATTACAGGGCTACTTTCATAACTATTCCCTAATAAAGTTTTTACAGATTCTACCCAAGTTTTTCTTTCCAAAAACATTACTAATTGTATTGGTCCTCCGCCTTTTCCTGTGGAGAAACAGTTCCATCTGTTCTTTACCGGATCAATATATAGTCCACCGTATCCTTCTACTTTTAAGGTTTTTCCTGCTCTTTTAGTATTTAGGTTTAAATCTTTTATGTAATTAACTATGCTGACATCATTGGCTCTTTGAATTTCTTCATCAGTAAATCTTTTTAGTGACAAGTTAGCACCTCCCTAGGTATTTAAAAACCAGAAATTTTAAGGTGGTTTCCCTTTATACTTCCGGTTTATGTTTTTTAGGAATTAAAAAAAGTAGCTATAGGTTTTTCTATTGCTACTTTTAGCTATGGTTCTAATTCCCAATCATCTCCATATTCTTTTGAAAGTTTTACTTGTTCGTATTCTTGAAAAGGTGTTTTTTCTGCTTGCTTATTTAAATAATGCTTCTCAACCTTTTCTCTTGATAAACATATCTCTTGATATTTAAAGTTTTTACTTTCAAAACCAAAGACTTCATCTGAGAATGAAAACACATTTTCCATACCTATTATAAAGTGATCGAAGTATTCGATATTAAAATTTTCCAAAACATTCGTTAACATTTTAGTAACATTCAAATCCTGATCACTTGGTTTAGGATTTCCACTAGGATGATTGTGATAAAAAGCAACACCCTTAATATTTTCTATGAGCATTAATTCCCTTAGAAATATTCTCGGATCAACTATAGATGCATTTACGCCTCCTTTTGATAGTTCATCTATTTTTATTATATTGTTATCTTTATTATATGCTATAAATCCAAAATACTCTTGTACATTATGTTGGTAACCTATTTTTAGGATTTTCTTTACATCGTTTATATCTTTTAATATATTTAAATTTTTAATTTTTTCTTTAGCATAATACCTGCTAAAGTCTGTGTATTCTTTCTTTTTACTATAATTCATTAAATTATGTTCATCAGTATATAAATCAAAATTTTCATCTGTTAAATATATTTTTTCATCTCCCTTCTCGGAATATAAAGATTTGTCATAATTGTTATAATGTACAATATCTACTACTTTAAGATCTATTGTGTCTAACATCTCTTTTATTTTTTTCTTATCTCTTTCAATCACTGCTGTAGAGTCTATGGCTAAAAAAGTATTTGTCGCTCCTGCTTCAAGTCCTCGTTTAATTGCGTTTATGATATCTTCTTTTTTATTCATTTTTACTCTATCTAACAGTAGCGGTTGAAGCTTAGCATTTGCAAATATTATAGTTGCCGTATTATCCTTTGGCAAATCTGTTGAAATTACATATTTCCCTAATGCCTCTGGTGAATTTATCTTTGCGTTTTTATTTCCTATATCACCTTTAGCATAATCTATATAATTTAACAAAGATTGTACTTTCTTGTTTTTTTCTTTTACTAATAAATATAGCTCTTCTTTTGAAGAGCAATTAAATAATTCGTAAAGACTATTGATTTTTTTTGTTGTCAATATCTACACCCCATTCCATAAGAAGTTCTTTTAGCATTAAAACTTTTTTGTCAGTTGGATTGTTCTTTATATATTCTGTTAACTCCTTATGATTCTTTACTCCAAAATAACTTAATAATTTATCTTCAACTTCCATTTTATTTACCTCCTCTTTTTTATTAAAATAGAAAAACTAGATTAGATACTTCTATCGCTAGTTTTAAGGCTCAATCTCTAAATCATTGATAAAATTATTAGCTATCTCCAAAATCGAAATATATTTTTTTAATTCTTCCTCAATATATTTTTCCACCATATTAACTAACATACTTGGATTATTATTCTTCGAATGAAAATCAACGAAACACTCATAGTACTTTCTTCTATCTTTAAACTTAATATTAATAGGTGGATAACCTTCCTTCATTAATTCCAGATTTAAAATTAACCTTCCAGTCCTTCCATTTCCATCAATAAATGGATGTATAGTCTCAAATTTAATATGAAATAAAGATATCTTTTCTATTATATGTTTATCCTTCATCTTTTCATTATATTCTTCTATTAACTGCTCCATTTGAATTGGTACAAGATATGGTTGTGGAGGCTCATCTATTGCTCCCAATATCGTAACAGGTATACGCCTATAGATGCCTCTATCCTGGGGCTTATCCATTAGAACTAAGGTATGAATATCTTTGATTACCTTCTCAGTTAGTGGAGCTTTATTCTTAACAAGTTCTTCTACATAATAAAATGCATCCTTATGCCCAATGGTTTCTAAATGATTCTTTAATGGTTTTTCATTTATAGTTATTCCTTCTTTTAATATTAACGCTGTTTCTTGTAAGGTCAATGTATTCCCTTCAATTGCATTAGAATTATAAGTAAAGTTAATTAAGAATTCTTCTCTTAATCTTCTCACCTCTTCAGTGGATAATGGTCTATAAGAATCTAATTTTGATTTTAATTCTTCAATTTTACTAAACATATAATATCTCCCTTGTTAAATTTATCTATTATAAGCTTATTATATGGTATTGTTCAATAAGATTACAACATGTATTTTAATAACGATAAAAAGTCATTATCGTTCTAATTCCCAATCATCTTCATATATAATATCTTCAACTTGATTCATTCTGATATATATTTCAGTATTATCATCAACCCTAAAATCATCACCGACCCCAAAATCTGAGTTGTTTTGTGATTCGTAGAAATCTTCTTCACTAGTTTGCATATTTAAGTCGCTTTCTTCTATCCAATATTTCTTGCACCCTTTTCCGCCGAATAAATCATTTAAAATCTCTATTTGTATCTTCATTTTATTTATTTCTTTTTCTAAATCATCGCCTTCCATCATTATTCCAGCTCTAAAACAATATCCATTATCAATAGTTTTTTCTAAATCCTTACTAAGGACTTCTAAATTAGCATATGCAGTGAAAAAAACCTCTTTTCTAGCTTCATCATCATGTATTATCTTTTCATCTAACTTTACTATATTATTCTTTGCTGCCCTTTTTACTGCCATGTTAGCACCTCCTATAATTATTAAAAAGAAGTCTAAAGATGATTTTCCTTTATACTCTCTCTTTCTGTTTTATCAGTTTGAAAAATAGTTTTTTATTCCTCTATATCTAATAATATTTATATATATGTAAAAGAGTAGGTAAAAAATACTTACCTACTCTAATAAAAGGGGTTTGAAAATTAGTCAAGATTACTTTTCTGGGAAAAGTATAATTCCAAAGCATTATCTATTATTTCTTCTATCTCTTTTTCCGTTTGATTTTCCTTAAAATACTTTCTAACTAATTTAGGTTTTAATTTGAAGTTTTTTATCTTTTTTGGTTTGTCAAAATATTTCTCGGATAGTATTTCATAAGCTTTATCATAATTTAAACTTCTACCTTTAGATAAAGTTTTTAAAACATCAGATTTTTTAGTGTCTACTTTAAATCCAAAATCTTCTATTAAAGTTTCTACTACCTCTTGTTCTTGTTCTTTTAGAAATGATAGGTCTACCCCTGCCATAAAAGGGATTTCACCACTATCTAGTCTGTCCTTTAGTTCTTCTATTAGTGTATCTATTCGTAGATATCGTGACACTACTCTAGGTGAGAGATCATATTGTTTCCCTATTTCTTTATCACTTCTTAAGGTTTCGCCAAGTTGGCGAAACTTTGATTTTTCCTCTAAATCATCAGCTTTATAAAGGTTTTCAATTTGACTTATTATTTCTTTCATTCTTCCTTGCTCTTTAATATCCTTATGTCTTTCTACCAATACTGCTGCCTTTTCTGAATGACTTAGTTCTGAAAACCCTCTTTGTATGATGTTGGTTTCTCGAACTATAGCTCGTGCTTCTTCATCCGTAATTCCTCTTAATATAATAAATTTATCTTTACTTATTTTTTCTATTCCTGCGATTTTTGCGGCGTTAACTCTATTGTGTCCGGCTAATATTTGAAGAGTACCATCATCTAATTTTCTCAAAACAATTGGAGTTAATATACCATACTCTTTTATACTTAAAACCATATCATCAAGTCGTTGTCCTTCATATAACTTAAATTTATGATTTAAAAAAGGAACTAATTCAGATAGTTTTACTTCTATAACATCATTAACATCATTAACATCATTTTCATGTTCTTGATTTACTACTGTATCATTTTCTTTAATCCCAAATAAATCATTTATATTTAAGATACCATTTTTTCCCATTACTATATTTCGCCCCACTCCTTTGCAAAATCTTGATATGCTTCAGATACTTTCCCTTTCGGATCATATTCTATTACGCTTTCCATTTTACTTATAGCTTCGCCTGCTCTTACTGATGCAGGGATTTTACTATCAAATATTTTCATATCTAAATTAAACTTATTCTTAATAAAACCTATTGATTCATCTAAAGTCTTTAGCATACTTTTTGATAAATTAGTTCTCTGATTTAATCTTGTTACAAGAATGCCGTCTACTTTAATATTTGGATTTAATCTTTTACGAATTTTACTTATACTATTTGTTAACAATGCTAACCCCTTAACAGAGAAAAGTTCAGCATCTACTGGAATAATAACTGTATTGCATGCTGTCAGAGCATTTATTGTTAGCATTCCAAGTGAAGGTGGACAATCTATAAATATATAATCATAATTGTTCTCTATTCTCTGAATTACTTGCTTTAGAATCACCTCTCTACTCATTACATTTACTAATGACATTTCTATTCCAGCCAATTCCAAACTACTTGGAATGAGATCTAAGTTGTCCTTAACATTTATTATAAAATTTTCTTTTATCTCCTTCTCCTCTATTTCGGCCGCCATTATATTTTCTATATTAATGTACTCGTCTTCAAAGTATCCTAATGCCACCGTTAAGTTTGTTTGTGGATCAAAGTCTATTAGCAATACCTTTTTCCCTGCTTTAGACAATGCATAAGATAAATTAAGGGCAGTAGTTGTTTTTCCAACTCCACCCTTTTGATTAACTATTGCAGTTATTTTTGCCATTTATAGTTTCCTCCCTTTTTAATAAAAAAAGAGCCCTATCGGCTCTGCTATTACTATAAATATATAAACTTTTATAAATTATAAGCTTTAACTGATAAACCACCTCTTTCACAGAAGTAATCTAAATGATAGAAAAATTATGATTTAGGGTATAATTATAGTAATATGACATATAAATAATAATGATCCTTTACTAATAGTTTAGGGTGAGCAAAGGCTTCGGCCACTGGGCCAGATAACCAGTGGTCATTTTCTTTTCAAAATTTATTCCAAAAACCCTTGACATCATAGTATCATTAAGTTAGACTTATAATATAATCCTTTACTAACAGTTTGGGATCAGTAAAGGCTTCTGCTACTGGGCCAGATAACCAGTGGTTTTTTTATTTTTTGTAACTACCCTTCCCATCTTGGACTATTTCTAATTTTTTCTGCTGCCTTTCCATTATCTACGACATAGGCTGTTACAAATTTTCCTCTACCATCTTTATTTATATAAATTACCACTAAAAAATTTTCATCATTCATAAAAGTTACCCTTCTGGTATTGTCATATGAGTTTTTAGCTTTATCATATCCTTTTCTAGGAACAATACTTGGATCCTGTAAAACATATTTTATCCAATCTAGTCTTTCTCCTCTCTCTTTAGAAAATATATCCTTTTTTGCCTTCCAACTTTTTTGAGTTCTCTTATAAAATGCATGTTTAAAGGTTTCTGGATAAAACATAACTGGTATATCATCAAATGTTATTATTGGGCAGGAATTACAATAATATTCTATATAATGTTGTCTATAGTCTTCTTCCGTCGAGTATGTAAGCAATTTAGGGAGATTCATTGACAATCCCCCTTGCTAAGATTCATCTTAAATATATTGAATTTTTTATAATCTTTTGATGTAGAAGATATATCATGTCCTAAATGCCATTCGATTCTCCTAATCAAGGCTTGCTTTGCTATTGATTTTCCTTCAATACCATAATTATATTTGTATCCAACTGCACCCATGAGTATATTTTGTAACTGTAGTGATAATGATTGTCTAGAGTCTATTGCTTGGACAATTTCTATACATGGTGAATGCCAAACTTTATTAAGAATTGCTTTTAATAAATTTAAACGAGTTCCATCTTTATTTGTCTTATAATCTGTAAAAACATAATACTTATCATATGGATTTATCCAATGATATAGTAGCTGATAATAAAATTTATAATATCCCAATTCATGATCTGAACTATTAAACAAATCATTATCAATTTCTGTAGCGTCAATGACAACAGTTCTGAAGTTTATTGAATCAAGATTAAAAAACAAATCAATTAAATCTAAATAAAAATCGATTTTATTTGATGAAACATTTCCCCATTTTAGTTCACCATAAACACTATGTTGTTTTTTTAAATTTTTAATTTCGGATTTTAAGTGTTCTCTAGCATCATTTGGAATCATAATACCACCAATACATATATATCGGTTATTTTTTTTAATTGATGATTTTTCCACAATTAAATCCTGTCTGCTTTCATCACAATATATATCATAAAGCATTTCCTCACCTCTCCTTATAATATGCATCCTTATTGATATTACAGTCTATTATACCAAAACATATATAGGATGTCATTAAATGCATTATGCCATTATATTTTCTGTTTTGTTATTTATAAGAAAAGTTGTTCATCTATATAAACTGTGAGTTTTTTTAACTTAACCAAAAATCCTCTTCCTACAACCTCATACCCATTGAAATCAAGCCATATCTAGCATTTGTGCTATTAAACACGGTACTCATGTACCGTGTTCAATAATCCCATAATTATTAAAGCTTCCAATAAATATTGATTTCCCTATTTCCATCTTCATCAACCGCAGAAATTGTAATGTAATCAATACACTCGACCACAATCTCATGTGTTAATTGTTTATTACTTTCCAAGTACTTTTTCAACAACTGATCCGCACTTATTTTTTGATTTTCTAGAACCTCCAAATTCTCAATATCTTGATGCATACTCTTTTTTGAACACTCTAATTGTTTAATTTCTTCTAAAAGTGTACCAGAAATCATACTATACATTTTATCATCAACTAATCCATTTGATTTATCAAGATATAAGTTAGTTATTGCTCTTTCCTTTTCTTTAATTTTATAGTCTACTTTTTTAAATTCCAAATTTAATTTATTAATTTCAGATGCATAATCAACTCTTCTGATAAGATTAGTTGTATTGTCTATGGCTGCCGAGTTTGATTTATAAATCTCAATTAATTCTAAAAATTCTTCTTCTACAGCTTTATATAAATCTTCAAAACTAATTCTGTTTTTATGATTACATATTTTCCCTTTACTTAAGGTATTATTTTTGCATTTTAGATAAGCGTATGTCATGTCATCATAACTTTTCCCTCGAGTTGTGCATCTTATCATTGAACCTCCACAGTGAGCACATTTTACTTTAGTCGCAAATATATGTGATTCTTTCTTTTTTGTTAAAACTCTTCGTTTGGAGTCTAAAAGGCTCTGAACATTATAAAAGTCTTTTTTATCTATAATTGACTCATGATTATTTTCTATCACTATCCATTTGTCTTCATCAACATTTATTCTTTTTCTATTTTTGTAGCTCACAGTGGTTTCCTTCCCTTGAATTAAAGTACCAATATAAACCTGGTTTCTCAGTATTCTATTGATTGTAGTATGTCCCCATAGATTAAATTTACCTAAATTTGGAACAGTAAAATTATACCCTTTGTTTTGTTTATAAATTGTTGGCTTAGGTATTCCTTTTTCTGACAACTCTTGAGCAATGATATGAGTGCCTTTCCCTTGCAAATATAATTTGTATATTAATCTTACCACGGATGCTGCTTCTTCATCAATTATTAACTTATGCTTATCATTTGGATCCTTTTCATAACCATACGGTGCAAATGAACCAATAAATTGACCATCCTCCATCTTGGTTTTAAGAACTCCCTTTATGTTATTAGATTGATCTTCAACATACCATTCATTGGTTAATCCATTTATCTGTCTGGATTTTTTATTCCCTGCAACAGCTGTATCAGCACCATCCGTCAGCCCAATAAATCTGATTCCCCATTCTAAAAAATTTTCATGAATTATTTTTTCTACTTGGATCATGTCCCTAGTAAATCTACTTTGAGATTTACATAAAACTATATCAAATTCTTGTCTTTCAGCATCCTTAATCAGCCTTTCAAACTCTGGTCTATATTCACCTATCCCGGATATATCTTCATCAATATAAAAATCATATATTTGCCAGCCCATTCTCATAGCATACTCTGTTAGCATTAACTTTTGATTCTTTATACTTTCACTGTCATCCCCTTTTTTAATTTTTTTTAGGTCCTCCTTACTGAGTCTACCATATAATGCAGCTAATGGTATTCTATTCATCTGTAGTATCACCCTTCTTTTTGATACCTTCCTGGTCTCTGTTTATCAGATTTGCTATCATACAAGCTATTAAAAAGCTTATTTCTTCTTGAGTTTTAGACTTAAAATGATTTCTAATTGTTAATGTACCTTTCTTAGTAATCTTCTCCATCAAAACTCACCTCTTATAGAGGTATATTATTGTATTGCTAGTCTTATTACAGCTATGCCAAACGCTGATTATCAATATTTTCAAGATCATTTCTGTTAATGCTGTTTGCAATTACTTCCGACATCTTTAAAACCAGTTCTTTCTCAGATTTAGATGTGAAGTAATTTTTTACTTTAATCTTTTTAGTATTTGATTCCTTTGTTCTGAACATATTGTCCTCCTTTGTTAATTATTTTTATGTATAAAAAAACAGCTATCTTAGCTGTTTTAGTCATTAAATTTTATATTAAAACCTTTCTCTATCTTTTCATGTTTCTTAGTTATGTCCCCTAAATTTTTGTACTTTAAGTATGATAACTTTGAATATGTAATTAAAGTTTGATATAATTCCAGATATTGACACCTTGGCATTTTAAAATATAATACAGTCATAGTTAACACCAAGGAGAGGTATAATAGTGATTAATTTTATTGTTAAAAATTCTTTCACATTTCTCATGAAATAAATTATATATTTTAAAAGAATAAAAATTGGAAATATAGCAGTTAGAATGCCTGTTAAAAATACTATAATAGAATTCGAATTAGAAATACTAATTAATATATTCTCCATCATCTACCTCCGCACAACTGCCCTTTAGACAGCTATTTTACTGGCAAATTCTAAAAATAATATGTTTATAAAAAATATTATAGACTGTTGGAGCTACTCAACACATGATTCGAAATTAACGCTTATAAATTTTCCATCTTAATTCTACTATTTTTCCCCAGATCCGTTCGTAACTAAGTTTTTCTTCTTCTGGATTAATATCTTTTCCTTCTTTTACTGCAAATTCAT
>ENA-UOOK01000828-UOOK01000828.1-fermentation-metagenome-genome-assembly--contig:-NODE-828-length-41420-cov-11.648495_pt1 | contig 41420 bp, 36 predicted proteins | sample MGYA00245777_ERZ724023 | MGnify/ENA primary metagenome ERZ724023 (study PRJEB28704, sample SAMN03018312) | fermentation metagenome | biome: anthropogenic terrestrial biome; feature: soil; material...
TATGGCTTTGAAGGTCTTAGGGAAGATGAGGACATATGCATATACGGTGAAGCAGGATTTATCGGAACGGGAATTGTGCAATACGACGAAAGCAAACAGAGACTATATGTAAAAGTAAAAAATATATTTATCTAATATTGTATTAATGTTTTGTTAGAAATCTAGTTTAAGGGTGGTTGTCTTGAAGATAATTGAACAGTACGATGAAGCAATAAAGTCAGGTCCATGGTGTATTGCATTAGGAAGCTTTGATGGCGTCCATTTAGGTCACAGGAAGCTTATTGAGATTTTAAAGGAAGAATCGAGACTTTATGGTACAGGAAGCATGGTATATACTTTTCGCACACATCCCAGGAAAATACTCGCACCCAATAAACATATTTATCTGATTACTGATAATAAAAAGCGGGCGGAGATAATAGAAGAAATGGGAGTAGACATGTTATATCTCGAGGACTTTAATAATATTAGGGAAATGAGTGCGGAATATTTTGTAAAAAGTACAAAGACCGACGGGAATATTTGGGCTTTCGCTCATCCCAAAACGATTGAAATGATGCTGAACCGAATATAAAATATGCTCCGCGGTGAATTGACTTTTGGACTTCCGGTGATAATATAAGGAAAAGGAGGAGAATTCTATGAAAAAAATGGTTGCCATAATACTGGCGCTGATGATGGCGGCTGCGGCTGCGGGATGTGGGGCGTCCGCACCTACATCTTCAAGAAGTCAGAAAAGTGTTGAGACTTTATCGGGTGAGGAATCCACAAACGGCGAAAGCCCTGATAATGATTTAACATCGAGCGCAGTGGAAAGGCTTCCGGATGGGGATTATAAGGACATTGGAAAAGGGACTTTAATTATCGCTACCGAGGGCGGGACATCAGAAAACGGAAATTTGCCTGTTATTTTTGTGGATAAAAGCACTGTTATGGACGGCCTCGGAATTCACACAAGTGAATTTGACGGATCAAAACTGTCATATGTTTATGTCGATGGCGTGTTAAACAGTAAAGACCAGTACGGACATACGGACACATCAATAAATCTTAAAAGGCAAAACCTTACGGTCGTAACGCACAAAGTTGAAGTAGTTCAGTATGACACAGATAAGCTGGGCGGAAAGGTAGTTACCTATAAGATGGCTTCTTATGAAGTGAAGGCAGAATAGGAAGAGCCCGGCTTTTTGCCGGGCACTTCTTTATGTGGATTGAAGGCCAAGGTTGTAGCCTCGGCTTGCATTGCGCTTATTGGTGTTGTCACTGATTTTTTCTCCATCAAGATTTACGGTGGTGTCTTTCTCCGCAATCTTTTCCGCCACGTCCAGAATCCGTGAAAGCACGGCAACCACGTTTCCATTGGATTCCTCAACCGTTGCCCGGATGATGCTCTGCGGCGCGACAACTTCCGGATTGCTCTGCGCCCCGGAATACTCGCCTACGCCGATAACGGAAGCCGCATTGAATACGCCGCTGCTTGCATACCACTTAATGTGGGGACGGTCGGGATTTGTTTTAGTCCGAGCTTTTTAGCTGCCTTTGCAGCAAAGTTGTCGTAATTATCAAGGCTTTCCCACCCAAATTTAAAATGTGGTACAGGGATATGTTGGCCAGTCCACCACGTCATAAAGCCTTTCCACTTGTCTTGAACGCCGTTCCAGAGACCCTGAACAAGGTTTTCACCGCCGCCGTAAAAGAGCTTTGATGGAGAGTTCATCTGATTTTTCTGTTTGAACCAGTTCCACGGGCGGTCCGCTTCCTCCATCCACTGCAACTGGTCTGTATTAAACTGGCTGTGAACGCCTGCCAAGGCCGTTGCCCTCCGCGCGAGGGCCTTATAGTTTCGTTTATCTTAAAGCGAGAAAGTTTTGTCTTTTAATTACCAAAATGTATTGAAGTCTTCAATATAATTTGTTACAATGGAATAAATTAGCCGGACGGAAAAATTTTTCCAAAGCGCGGCTGCTCGGCCGGGCGGCGCAGGTGCTTTTAATTTTAATGAAGTATGAAATCTGCTTTTATTTTAAACAGTGAGGGGGATGGAGATGGACGAAAATCGCTTTACGGAGGCAATGGGCGCAATGGCCCATGCCATCGATAAAAACAAGGATTTTCTGACGGATCTGGACCGGGCCATCGGCGACGCGGACCACGGCGTCAATATGGCGAGGGGTTTTCATGCGGTGATGGAAAAGCTGAAGCAGGCGCCGCCGGCCGACCTGCAGTCCGGCCTGAAAACCGTGGCCATGGCGCTCATTTCCACCGTCGGCGGAGCTTCCGGGCCGCTCTACGGGACCGCATTTCTGCGGTGCGCGAAAGCGGCGAAGGGCGAAACGGAAATCAGCGCGGAGCTGGCGGCCCGGATGCTGCGCGCGGCGATAGACGGCATCGAATCCCTCGGCAAGGCGGTCCCCGGGGACAAGACCATGATCGACGCGCTGGAGCCCGCCTATGCCGCTTTCAGCGACAGCCTGAAGAGCGGGAACAACCTCGTGAAGTGCCTGGAAACGGCCTGCAAAGCGGCCGAAAAGGGCATTGAGTTCACGAAGACCATCCCCGCGAAAAAGGGCCGGGCAAGCTATCTCGGCGAAAGGAGCGTCGGCCATCAGGACCCCGGGGCGACCTCGGCCACGATTCTCCTCGCGGCTCTTACGGAATACTGCCAGAAAACAGAGAAGGAGTAGGCGTATGGTAGGTCTTGTGATAGCATCCCACAGCGCAAAGCTCGCGGAGGGCGTCAAGGAGCTGGCCGCCCAGATGGCCGGGGATGACCTGAAAATCATCCCCGCCGGCGGCCTTGCAGACGGGACCATCGGCACCGACGCAGTCCGCATCGGCCAGGCGATCCAGAAAGCGGATTCCGGGGACGGGGTGGTCGTGCTGGCCGACCTCGGCAGCGCCGTTCTGAGCACCCAGACGGCGCTGGAGTTGCTGGACGAGAAGCAGAAAGGCCGAATCCGAATCGCGGACGCTCCCCTTGTGGAGGGTGCGGTCGGGGCGGCGGTCACCGCATCGGCCGGCTCGCCGCTGAACGAGGTGGTCGGCGAGGCCGAAAAGGCCCGTGATTTAAAAAAACTGTGACCCTGCAGCGAACCCCAAAACAGTCTCAGTCTTCCGAACAGCGCCGGTTCTAAAGAGGAAAACCCGCAGTCGGCAAAATCCCGACAAAGAGAAAGAGAGGTCTCAGGCTATGAAAAAGATCATCAACAACCCGGCAAATGTGGTCGATGAGATGCTGGACGGCATGTCCCTCGCATACCCGCAGTATGTGCGCCGTCTGAAAGGGCTGAATGTTCTGGTGCGCGCAGGCGCTCCCGCGCCGAAGGTCGCGCTGGTCAGCGGCGGCGGCAGCGGCCACGAGCCCGCCCACGGCGGATATGTGGGCAGGGGCATGCTGGACGCCGCCGTCGCCGGCACCGTGTTCACCTCTCCCACGCCGGACCAGATCTTTGAGGCGATCAAAGCGGTCAACGGCGGAAAAGGCGTGCTTCTGGTCGTGAAAAATTACACCGGCGACGTGCTGAACTTCGATATGGCCGCCGAAATGGCGGACGCGGAGGGCATCGACGTGGAAAAGGTCGTCGTGAACGACGACGTGGCGGTCGAGAACAGCACCTGGACCAGCGGGAGAAGGGGCATCGCCGGCACGCTTTTCGTCCACAAGCTCGCGGGCGCCAAGGCGGAAGCCGGCGGCTCGCTCGCGCAGGTGAAGGCCGTTGCGGAAAAAGTGGTCGCCAACGTGCGCTCCATGGGCATGGCGATCTCCCCCTGCACGGTCCCGGAAGCGGGCAAGCCGAGCTTCACCCTCAAAGAGGACGAAATGGAAATCGGCATCGGAATCCACGGCGAGCCCGGCACCCACCGCGAGGCGATACGCCCCGCCGATGAAATCGTCGACCAGCTTCTCGGCAAGATTCTGGCGGATCATCCTTTGAAGAGCGGCGACGAAGCGGCCGTGATGGTCAACGGGCTGGGCGCCACCCCGATGATGGAGCTCCTGATTGCAAACCGCAGAGTGGCGCACGTGCTGTCTTCCAAAGGCATTCGCGTCGCAAAGACCGTCGTCGGTAACTTTATGACCTCGCTTGAAATGGGCGGATTCTCCATCTCGCTGCTGAAGCTGGATGCCGAGCTGAAGCAGCTTCTTCTGGCGCCGGCCGAGACGCCGGCATTCGTGCAGTTTTAAAGGCTGAACCTACAATTTCTTACCCGCCGGTCTGCCGGCGGGTAAGTTTTTTTGCGGAGAGGCGTCGGCAACCGCAGAAATCAAGACAGCCCGGCGGTCAGCCAGACAAATCCACCGACGGAAATTGTATTCTCGAAACCGGTGTAGTAAAATAGAGGCACAAAAACAAACAGGAAGGATTTTAAGGAAATTGGAATACTTATCAAGGCGCGCGGCCAACCTGACGCCCTACACCGCGGGAGAGCAGCCGAAAGATAAAAAGTATGTCAAGCTCAACACGAACGAGAACCCGTATCCGCCTTCCCCGAAGATCCGGCCGGCGGTTTTGTCTGCGCTCCCCGGGCTGCCGCTCTACCCCGACCCCGAGGCGCAGGATTTATGCGCCGCCATCGCGGAAGCGGAACATGTGGGCGCGGACTGCGTCTTCTGCGGCAACGGGAGCGACGAAGTGCTGTCGTTCGCCTTCTGCGCATTTTTCGACGGGGACTTGCCTCTTCTGTTTCCCGACATCACCTACAGCTTTTATCCGGTTTTTGCGGAGTTCTACGGAATTCCGGTCAAGACGGTGCCGCTGGACCGGAATTTTGAAATCGACGTCAAAGGGTATTTTCAGCCTGCCTGCGGGGTGGTCTTTCCGAACCCGAACGCGCCGACGGGCATCTGCCTGTCCCCTCAGAAAATACGCAGGCTGCTGGAATACCACCCCGGCAGGGCGGTCATCATCGACGAAGCGTATATCGCTTTCGGCGGGGAAAGCGTCGTGGGTCTTGTCGGGCGATACCCCAACCTGCTGGTGGTGCGGACTTTCAGCAAGTCCCATTCGCTGGCCGGCGGCCGGGTCGGCTACGCGATCGGCCAGCCCCCTCTGATTCGGGGGCTGCTGCGGGTCAAAAATTCCTTCAACTCCTATCCCGTGGACCGCATCGCCGCCGCAGCGGCGCGGGCAGCGGCTCTGGATACGGGTTATTACGCGAAAATCGACGCGAAAATCGCGGAAACACGGGAAAAATTCAGCGCAGAACTAAAAAAACGGGGCTTTCAGGTTCTGCCGTCGAAGGCCAATTTCGTCTTCGCCTCCCCCGCCGGTTTTTCCGCTAAGACTCTGTTCCTGAAGCTCAGAGAGCACGGGATTCTGGTCCGCTACTTCGACAAGCCCCGGACCGACCGTTTTCTGCGCATCACAATCGGGACGGACGCCATGATGGAAAAGGTCTTAAAGGCCATCGACGATATCCTCGGCTGACGGGCGGGGAACTCCAAATCCGCGCGCCATCCTTTGCCCTCAGCAAAAATGTGCAGGCCGGAAAACCGGCCTGCACATTTTCTGCCGTCCCGCTTTGAGCTGGGAACGGCGTTTATCGATTTTGTCCTCCGAAAGGCGTATGGGGTTATTTTTTCAGTTTCCAGACCAGATCGTTCCACGTCAGTTCCTTGCGGAGCTGGTGGATATCGGCCTCTTTGCCGATATGGATGTACTCGACATCCATGATTTCCGCGAAATCGCGCAGCTCCTCGTCTGTCAGGCCGTAGCTGAGGACCGAATGGTGCGCGCCGCCGGCGTAAATCCACGCCTCCGCAGAGATCTCCAGGCTGGGCAGCGGCTTCCACAGCACGGCGGCAACGGGCAGCTTCGGCATCTGGTGCTCCTGTTTCTGGCACTCGACGTCGTTCACAATCATGCGGAAACGGTCGCCCATGTCGATGATGGTGGCGAGGACGGCGGGCCCGGCCTTTGCCTTGAAGACCAGACGGGCCGGGTCCTCCCGGTTCCCGATGCTGAGGGGATGCACCTGGATCTTCGGCTTCTCGCAGGCGACGGAAGGGCAGACCTCCAGCATGTGGGAGCCCATGTTCATGCCGCAGGCGGGGTCGAAGTTGTAGGTATAGTCCTCCATAAAGGCGGTGCCGCAGTCCAGGTCCGCCGTCATGGCCTTCATAATCCGGCACAGCGCGGCGACCTTCCAGTCACCCTCCGCGCCGAACCCGTAGCCCTGCCGCATCAGGTCCTGCGCGGCGAGCCCGGGCAGCTGGCGAAGCTGCTGCAGGTCTTCAAAGTTGGTGTGGAACGCGCCGAACTTCTTCTTCTCCATGAATTTTTTAAGCGCGACCTCTTCCCGCGCCTGATACCGGACGGATTCGATGTTTTCCGTATCCATGGTATAGAGTCTGCGGTACTCGTCCATCTGCGCGTCGATTTCTCGGTCGGTCACGCTGTCCACCAGGCGGATGATGTCTTCGACGCCGTAAGCGTCAACCTGCCAGCCGAACTTTATCTGGGCTTCGACCTTGTCGCCCTCGGTGACGGCCACGTCGCGCATGTTGTCGCCGATGCGCAGCACGCGCAGCCTGCGGCTTTCATAGGCGCCGACCGCGGCGCGCATCCATCCCGCCATGCGCCTGCGGAACCGCCCGTCTTTCCACCAGCCGGAAATCACCTTCTGCCGCAGGCGCATCCGCGCGGCGATAAACCCGTGCTCGCGGTCGCCGTGGGCGGACTGGTTCAGGTTCATGAAGTCCATGTCGATGCTGTCCCACGGGATGTCTCGGTTGAACTGCGTGTTGACGTGCAGCAGGGGCTTCTGAAGCGCCTGGAAGCCGCGGATCCACATCTTGGACGGCGAAAACGTGTGCATCCAGGTAATCACGCCGGCGCAGGCCGGGTCGTTGTTCGCCTCCATGACGGCGCGGTAGATTTCTTCCGAATTTCGCACGACCGGATGGAAAACGACCGTGCAGGGAATCGCCGCGTCCGCGTTGAAGCCGTCCACCATGGTCCTGGCGTCTTCGTCCACCCTGCGGAGCACGTCCGCGCCGTACAGGTCCTGGCTGCCGACGAGAAAATAGAATTTATATTTCTTCAAAGATGTCATGACGGTATCTTACCCCCTTTTGAGGATGCTCTTCTTTAAGACCTTCAGCCGCTTCATCACGTCGTTCCCTCCGCGGCCGAAAGAATCGTACAGCGTGCGGTATTCCTGAAACAGTTTGTCACAGGTCGCCGCGTTTTCCGGAATCGGCCGGTAAACCTTGTCCTTGATTCTCCCCATGGCCCGCGCCGCGTTGAAAATGGAATCGTATCCGCCCGCGGCCCGGCCCATCACGGCGTGGGGTATTCATAGACGGCGGAAGCGATTTTTCCCCCTTTCGCATCCGCAAGCAGCGCGCGCCCGGACAGAGTGCCATAGTCGATTCCGATTACATAATTTACGCGCTTTTCAAACCTCCTTGTAAATTGAGGGGACTGACCCATTGGGCGGAGGCGAAAGGAGATCTGCGTTCCGGAAGACAGGCTATTTGATGACCTGAATGGACTTTCTGTCGCTGAAGAGGGCGACGACGATCACGAACACAATCCCCTCAATCAGCTGCTGCGTCTGGGTGGTAAGCCCCATCATGTTCAGGCCGGTGGAAAGGAACTTGTAGGTCAGCACGCCGATGATGATGTTCGGGAAGCGCACCATCGGCCCGCCGGAAATCGGCATGCCGCCCAGAACGAGCGCAATCAGGATTTCGGTTTCGAGCATGTTCCCGCCGGTCGAGGTGACCGAGCCGACCTTGATGACGTTGATGAAAGCGGCAAAGCCGGTAATCATGCCCGCGACGATGTAAATCAGCCATTTTGTCTTCTGCACTTTAATGCCGGCATATCGGGCCGCCGTTTCGCCGGCGCCGATCGCCTTCAGCGTATAGCTGAGCTTTGAAAAGTGATAGATTAGAAATACAATCAGCAGAGCGACGACCGTCAGGGTCATTTTTACCGGCGTCGTGTTATATTTATAAATATTCCCCACGGCGTAGACCGGAGAATTCGTCGTCAGATAGGCGCAGAGGCCCCGGAACAGGTACATGGTGCAGATGGTGACGATGAAGGACGGTATCTTGCGCTTGACGTGGAAAAAGCCGTTGATTGCACCGATCGCCGCCCCGGTCGCGATGCCGCCCAGAATCGCGAGGGGGATGTTGTAGGCGGAAAGGTAGCAGATCACGATGGACGAGATGCCAAGCATGGAGCCCTGGGAAAAATCCAGGCAGCCCATGTTCATGATCAGGAACACGCCGGTCGAGGCAATCATCAGCATGTAAATCTGGCTGAGCAGCAAGTTCAGGTTGAAGGGCTGGATGATTCTGCCGCCCGTCAGGATGGAGAACAGGACGATGATGAGCAGAAGCCCGAACGCCGGCAAAATATCCCGCGTGACGGGTTTATCCATAAACTCCCGGTATCTGGCGCCGAAATTTTTCTTTTCTGTCTGTAAATTCTGGTTCGGTAATTCTGCGTTCTGTAATTCTGCCATGCCGTTCACCCCTTAAACCATTTTCGCTATGAAGTCTTCTTCGGTCAGCTTCGGGTCTCTCTGAAACTCGCCGCTGACTACGCCGTCCTTCATAACGAGAATGCGGTCACACATCCCGAGCAGTTCCAGAATTTCTTCCGATATCAGGATGATTGATTTTCCCTGCTTCTTCATGTCGCTCATCAGCGCGTAGATATCCGCCTTGACCTTGACGTCGATTCCGCGGGTCGGGCTGTCGAGCACCACGATGTCGGAGTTTCTGCCGATCCACCTGGCCAGGGCCACCTTCTGCTTGTTCCCGCCGGAAAGGTCCGAGACGAACTGGCTGACGCCCACCATTTTGACGCTGATGAGGTTGGCGTATTTCTCGGCGAACCGGGTCAGCTTTTTGCTCAGGAGGATATGGTTGACCTGCAGCTTATCCATGGAGGGCAGGCAGATGTTGTCGCGGATGGAGTCGTTGACAACCAGGGACTCGTTGTCCCTGTCTTTAGAGACATAGGCGACGCTGTGGTCGATTGCGGTCGGGATGGAGTCGATGGAGGTGCCGTTCTGCAGCTTCACTTCCCCTTCCCGGTCGTAGGACGCGCCGAAGACGGCTTTGCCGACCTCGTGCATCCCGCACTCGCTCAGCCCGCCGATGCCGAGGATCTCCCCTTTGTGCAGGTCAAAACTCACATGCTGGATCTCGCCGGGAACGGACACGTCCTTGACCGACAACACGACTTCGCCGGAAACCGGCGTGCCGTAATCGGTGCGGTAGTACCGGCCGCTCAGCTCCCTGCCGACCATCAGGCGCTTCAGGTCGTTCTCCGTGACATCCGAGCTCTTTACGGTGTCGATCAGCACGCCGTCGCGCAGAACGGAAATGGAATCCGTGTACTGGATGACTTCCGCCAGGTCGTGGGAAATGAAGATGACCGTATGGCCCTCTTTTTTCAGGCGGTCCATCTGCTTGTAAAGTTCCTGACGGCCGGCCTGGCTCAGGGTTGTGGTCGTCTCGTCCACCACGAGCACTTTCGGGTTGAAATAGGTGGCTTTCACAATTTCGATGAGCTTGCGGTCCTCAAAATCATACTGGTCGATCATGGCGGAGGCGTGGATGCGGTTAAACCCGTACTGGTTCAGCAGGCGCTGGGCCTCGCGGTTCATCATGGCCGTGTTTTTGAGGCCGAACTTGCAGAACCGGTCTTCGCTGCCGAGAAAGATATTCTCCGCGACGGTCAGACCCGGCAGGGTCCCCATCTCCTGGACGATAATGGAAACGCCGTTGCGGTTCGCCTCCACCTGATTGTGCACATGAAGCTCCTTGCCGTCCAAAACGAACCGGCCGCTGTCGATGGAATAAATCCCGGTCAGCATGCACATCAGGGTGGATTTTCCCGAGCCGTTTTCACCGATGAGCCCGTGGATTTCACCTTTCTGAAAAGACATGGTAACATCTTTTACAGCGTGTGTAATTCCAAAAGATTTGTTGACATTTTCCGCTCTTAAAATTTCTTCTCCCAAACTGCTCATCTCCCTTATTTGACAACGGCGCCTTTCACGGGTTTCGTCGTAATCATCACAATGAGAAGAAGCGCAGCGCCGGTTACCACGTTCTGAATGGTCGTCGGCGCCCCGATTGCGACAAATCCGTTAAAGATCAGTGAAATGATGAATTCCCCGATCACAATGGCGATGATCGGCTTCCCGTACTTGCGGAACGCCAGCCCGAAGAACGTGCCCATCAGCGGGGTGAAGTTCCGGCTCATGGAAGACATGCTGGACGCAGACGTCATGGAAGTGCCGTAGCTGATGGTGAGGATGCTCATCACGCCGGCGAAGAATCCGCAGAGCACAAACGCCAGCGCCTTGTATTTGTCGACATTGACCCCCATGTTTTTGGCCACGAATTCATTGCTCCCGATGGCGTAGGTATAGGTGCCGATTTTCGTGTAGTGGATTAGAATCCCGGCCAGGAAAAACGCGCACAGGGCCAGGATGAGGTTGGCGGGGTAAGAGCCGAACGCACGGTATGTAATCCCCAGAATCTGCTCTTGCCCCTGGGTTGCGAAGACGCTCAGGCTCTCGTAAATCAGCGCGAGGCCGACCGTCACAATCATGGAGGGAATCCGCAGCTTGATATACACAATGCCGTTCAGCAGACCCACCAGCGTCCCGCAGACGATGGGGGCGAGAATCAGCCCCGCATAGCCGAACTTCTCTGTGAAGAAACAGGCCAGGACGGAAGAAAGGACGATATTCGCGCCGATGCTGAAGTCCCAGAGGCCCATTACGCAGATAAAATACAAGCCGCAGCCGCCGACCGCATAAATCAGGCTGGATTGCAGATAGGACAGCAGTTTGCTGCCGGAACCGAAATTGCTGGGCGCAAGGATCTTGAAAATGCCCCAGAAAACCAAAACGAGTAGCAAAAGCCAGACGATCCCGGCATAGCTGCTGTTGAACCTGCTCGTTTTGCGTTTCTTTGTAAGTTCTTTGCTCATTTTATCAACCACCTGACTGAAATAGGGCCGGCGGGCTTCTGACCGCCGGCTCGGTTCATTCGTCGTTTTCGTTGGTTCGCATTTAGAAAGAAAGTTCAGCCTCAGGCTCCGCCGTGGCGGGTCTGCACGTCTTTGATGGACACGGCCTGCGCTTTCTTGTTCAGCTCGTCGAAGGGGAGATTGGCCAGCTCTTTGAGCTCTTTCTCGTTGTAAGGCAGGCTGTCCACAAAGTACTTGGCATAGTTCTCATAGTCCTCGGTGGAAGAAACATAGATATACGGGAACTTGATTTCATAGAAGCTGTTCTCGGGCTTCTTGTATTTGCCCTGCACGGCGTTGTAGACCATCATGAAGGCATACAGCGGGTCGCAGAAATGGCCGCCGGATTCCGCCGTCATGCCGCCCGTCTTGAGCTGCTGGCCCAGGTCGGGCAGAAAGTCGGTCGAAACAACGGCGATCTTTCCGGTCTTGCCGGCGTTCTTGATGGCGCCAACGGAGCCGACCAGCGGGTCGCCGCCGCCGCCCGCGACAATCAGCGCATCCATCTTGGGATGGGAGTTCATAAAGGACTTGGCCACGGACGCGCCCTCTTCGGCGGAGGTGTTGGCGTAGACGGGTTCGGTCAAGGTGACCTTGTCGTCCGGGTGAGCGTTGTTCCATTCGGTTACGGCCTTCTTATAGCCTTCCCACCTGTTCAGGAACGTGGCGTCGCCCACCGTCCAGCCTTCCAGGCAGATGTAGCGCTTCCCTTTCTTAATCAGGATGTTGGCGAGGTTGTAGCCGTTGAGAACCTCGTCCTCGTGGACGGTGCCGATATAATACGGAGCCGCCTGCGCCATCTGATAGACCTGAGGGCTGCGCTCCTTGCTGATTGCGCGGTAGAACTGAGCGAGGTAAACGCCCGCGCTGTTGCAGGTATTGATGGCGGAAGTCATCTCGGAATCGGCGGAGTTGCAGATGATGATGCCCTTGCAGCCCGCCGCGCACAAAGTCTCCACACTCGCGGTGACTTTTTCGGAAACGTGGCCCTGGTCGACGTACGTCAAATCGACGTTCAGCGCTTTGGCGGCGGCATCCAGAATCTTTTTGCTCTGGCTGCCCAGCACGTCGGTGGAGCTCCAGATGGAAACCCCGATTTTGATCTTGCCCGTGTTGGCGGCCGGGGCGCTCGATGCACCGGAGCCGGAGGCGCCTCCGCCGGACTGTGCGGCGCTGCCCGAACCGGACCCGGAACCGCCGCAGGCGGCCAGTGACAAAGTCATGGCCAAGGCTAAAACGACGGCAATAAACTTTTTCATCTCACCCATTACCCTTCCTTTTTCTGACATACTGAATTTGGCCAATCTGTTTCAGATATCGATATCCAAGCAGTCCTATTTTAGCAAGTCTGAAACAAAAAGTCAACAAATTTAATTGAACTTTTTTAAATTATCTACAATTCCTATACAACTTGCACCGTTGCAGGCAGCGCGCACATCTGCGCTTATCAGAAAGAGGCCGCATTTGCGGTGAATCAGCATATTTTCCGGATTTAAAGATATTTTTTCAATATTTTTAACTATATCCGGCGATTTATGGAAAAATATGCGGGATAGACAAAATTATTAAGATAAATTTTTCACAAATTTTGCCGGCATCCTGAAAAAAGAACTTTTCTTTTTGTTTTATCTGTGATAAACTGAAATCAGAAATTATTAATTTCAATATAAATATAATCTATTTTAAGTTATTATAAGAATATTTAAATAAACAACTTTACACAGAGGTATCGGCAAATGTCATCCAAATACGTACAAATCGCATCTCTCCTGCGCTCTCAGATTCTAAAGGGGGCTTATCAAAACACCCGGATGCTGCCGACGGAAATGGAGCTTGCACAGACTCATCACGTCAACCGGGCGACCGTCCGGCGCGCGCTTTCCCTCTTGACGGAAGAGGGCCTGATTGAGCGCCACCAGGGCAGCGGCTCCTTTGTGAAAGAGTCCCCCCGGACATCCCAGCCGCACGGAACCAACATCGCCATTGTGACAACCTATATCAACGACTATATCTTTCCGGCGATTCTGCAGGACGCCCAGAGCGTCTTTGCGGAAAACGGCTATTCCACAATGGTGTTCTGCACTCATAACCAAATCAGCATGGAGCGGCAGATTCTGCAGAACCTGGACCGTTCCGTCTGCGGGCTGCTGGTGGAGGGAACCAAAACCGCCCTGCCCAACCCCAATCTGGATTTATACCATAAACTGGGCGAAGCCCATATCCCGGTGGTGTTTTTTCACGGGTCCTACGCCGAACTGCCGGACGCGGTATGCGTCTCGGACGACAACTTCAACGGGGGCTACCAGCTCGCGCAGTTTCTGCTGCGCAAAGGGCACACCCGCATCGCCGGCATTTTCAAAAGCGACGACATCCAGGGGCACGACCGTTATTCCGGCTTCCTTTCCGCCCTGCGCGACGCGGGGCTGCCGTTCCCGGACGCCCAGATTCTCTGGTACACCACGGAGGAAAAAAAGCAGATTCTGACGCAGGGAAACCGGGATCTGCTGCAGGATTTCGTGAAATACAACCTTCCCGGGGCGACCGCCGTGATCTGCTACAACGACGAAATCGCCTTTTCGTTCATCAACGTCCTCCGTTCCCTCAAAATCCGGGTGCCGGAAGACGTCGCCGTCGTCAGCTTCGACAACAGCTCCTTCAGCGAGTTGTGCAGCGTCAAAATCACCTCCCTCACCCACGGCTCAAAGCATGTCGGGCGGATTGCGGCGGAGCACCTGGTCGATATGCTGCACGGCAAAACAGTCCGATCGGAAGCCGTTCCGTGGACCTTAGTGGAAAAAGAAAGCAGCTGAAAGCGGAAAATTCCCCCAAAAAAACGTGCCCGGTACGGAAATCTTGGTGTTTCCGTACCGGGCACGGTTTTGAAGGGCCGAAACGGTTTACGAATGCTTTTTGCGCTTGAGGGAAGCAAAAATAGACTGCAGCACGATGAAGAAGCAGAGCAGGACGGAAAGCGCAATCCGGACCCACCAGCTCGAAAGCGTGCCCTGCGTCGTGATGAGGGATGAAATCGTCCCTTTAATCAGGACGCCGAAAAAAGTGCCTATCGGCGTGCCGACGCCGCCCGTCAGCAAGGTGCCGCCGATCACGGAGGCCGAAATCGCGTCCATCTCAAAGCCCTTCGCCTGCTCGACGAAGCCGGCGAGGCTGTTCAGGCAGAACAGAAAACTGCCCAGGCCCGCCAGGAACCCGTCCAGCACATAGGCAAGGAACTTGGTCCGCTTCACATTCAGGCCCATCATCAGCGCGCTCTGCTGGTTGCCGCCGATCGCGTAGAGCTTGCGCCCGAATCTGCTGTATTTCATCATCAGAATAATCAGAATCAGAACGACAAGCGCAATCACGACCGTCGGGTAAATATAGGCCGGGTGAAATTTTCCCTTGTTGCTGTAACTGCCGAACGGCATGTAAATCCTGAATTTCGCCCAGCTCTGGAACACGTCGTTCTTGATGGAGATCATCTCTTTGCTGATGACCGCCGTAAGGCCGCGGCCGAAGAACATGCCGGCCAGCGTCACGATAAAGGGCTGAATGTTCAGGTAGGAAATCAGGAATCCCTGCACCACGCCGAAGGCGAGGCCGATGAGCAGCGCGGCGGCGACGGCCGCAAAGGGGCCGACCCCCTTGTTCTCCATCAGGTCCGCCATCACCATGCACACCAGGGCGACCACGGAGCCGACGGAGATGTCGATTCCGCCCGTGACCATCACGATGGTCAGCCCGCAGCCGATTACAATCAGGCCCGCGTTGCTGATCAGCAGGTTCAGAAACATCTGGGGCTTGGCAAAGCCCTTGTCGCTGAAAACGACCATGCCGACGATGTACATCAGCAGAAACAGCCCGATGGTGATCATCAGAAGAAAAGTCCGGCTGTTGAACGTTTTTTTCTCCGCTTTCTGCCGTTTCATGCAGGGGCGCCCCCTTCCGCCGCCGGATTTTTCCGGATTTTCCGCATTTTAACATACCTCTGGAACACCGGGCTCTGTAAGGTCACGATGATGACGACCGCAATGGCCTTGTAGACCGGAAGCTGGTCGCCGGAGACGTTCATCGCATACAGGGTGGTGGTCAGCGCCTGAATCGTGAAGGCGCCGATGACGGAGCCCATCAGGGTGAATTTGCCGCCGCCCAGGAAGTTCCCGCCCAGGGCGACCGCGAGGATGGCGTCCATCTCCAGGTTCAGCCCGATGTTGTTGGCGTCCGCGGAGTAGATGCGGCTGGAGGCCACGATGCCCGCGACGCCCGCCAGCAGGCCGCAGAGGACGTAGGTCAGAAACTGAATCATGGTGGAGTTGAGGCCCACCAGCCGGGAAGCGTTCCGGTTGATGCCGACGCTTTCGATATACAGGCCCAGGGCGGTCTTGTTCAGGACCAGATGCACGACCACCGCCGTGCCGACCGCAAAGAAAATCGGGGTCGGGATCGGGCAGCCGTGCAGATAGCCGCCGAGGACCTTATAGGTGTCCACCCGGACGTAGGTAATCTGCCCCTGCGTCACAAGCTGGGCGATGCCGCGGCCCGCGGTGAACAGAATCAGCGTGGCCACCATCGGCTGGATTTTCAGCTTCGCCACCAGCAGGCCGTTGAACGCGCCGCACAGCGCGGCGGCCGCCAGCGCCGCAAGAATGGCGAGGGGCAGCGGGTTCCGGAACGAGTTGGTGGTCACCTGCCCGCCGGAAAGGATCTGGCAGCAGACCGCCGCCGCGACCGCCATCACCGCGCCGACGCTGATGTCCTGCCCGCCGGAGGACGCCGTGACCAGCGTCATGCCGACCGCGAGGATCACCAGCTCCGACGCGCGGTTGACCACGTCGATGATATAGCCGTACAGGACCCCGTTCCGGACGGACACCTGAAAGAACGAAGGGGTCTTAATCACGTTGAGGAGCAGAACCACAACCAGGCAGACAACCGGAAGAAACAGGCGGTTGGCCGTGATTTTTTCCCAGACCGAGGGTTTCGATTCACTCATTTTCTTCACCGCCTCCCGCAATCGTCTTCATCACGGTTTCCTGGTTCAGCTCGCCGCCCGAAAGCTCGCCGACCTTGCGCCCGTCGCGCAGCACGACAAGGCGGGAGCAGGTCCGCAGCATCTCCTCCACTTCGGCGGAGATGAAGACCACGGCCATGCCTCCGTCCGCCAGGCTGAGAATCAGCTTTTGGATGGCGGTCTTGGTGCCGATGTCGATGCCGCGGGTGGGTTCGTCCAGAATCAGAAAATCCGGATGGGTGAGCAGCCACCGCGCGAGGATGACCTTCTGCTGGTTGCCGCCGGAAAGGCTCCTGACCGGGGTCTCACGGTCGGCGGTCTTAATCTGCAGCAGACCGATGTATCTGTCCGCCGCCTCGTCCATTTCCCTGCGGCTCATCAGGTGGCACATGCCCCGCTTCGCCTGAAGGGCGATGACGATGTTCTCCCGGACGGAAAGGTCGGGGATGATGCCGTCCCTCTGCCGGTCTTCCGGAAGGTACCCCATGCCCAGCTTCATGGCGTCCAGCGGGCTGCCGATTCTGACTTCACGGCCCTTGACCGTCAGCCTGCCGCAGTCGGGTCTGTCGGCCCCGTAAATCACGCGCACCATTTCGGAGCGCCCGGAGCCCAGCAAACCCGAAAGGCCGACGACTTCCCCTTTTCCGACGTCCAGGTCGAAGGGCTTTATGGTGCCCTTGCGGCCCAGCTTCCGCGCGGAGACGACCGGCGTCTTCGCGTCCCCGAACCGGTGCTCCGGGTGGGCAGATTTTATCTCGGCCAGGTCGTCGAGGTCCTTGCCGAGCATCTTGGCCACCAGCGACACGCGCGGCAGGTCTTTCGTCTTGTACTCGCCGACATATTCCCCGTTCCTCAGGACCGTGATGCGGTCGGCGACCGCATAGACCTGCTCCAGAAAATGCGTGACGAAAATGATGCCCACGCCCTCGCCTTTCAGCTTCCGCATCAGCGTGAACAGCCGCGCCGTCTCGTCGTCGTCGAGGGATGAGGTCGGTTCATCCAGAATCAGCACACGGCACTTCATGTCCACCGCGCGGGCAATTGCAATCATCTGCTGCACGGCGATCGAGCATTCCTCCAGCAGGGCGGTGGGCGGCACGCGGATATCCAGGCTGTTCAGCAGTTCTTCGGATTTTCGGTTCATGGTTTTCCAGTCTACCGCGCCGAATTTTCTCGGCTCCCGGCCGATAAAGAGGTTTTCCGCAACGGTCAGGTTCGGGCAGAGGTTCACCTCCTGGTAAACCGTGCTGATGCCGTTCGCCTGGGCCTCCTGGGGGGTGTGGTTGACGATCGGGCGGTCGATTCCGCCGATGCGGATCTCGCCGGATTCCAGCTCATAGACGCCGGTCAGCACCTTGATCAACGTGGATTTTCCGGCGCCGTTTTCCCCCATCAGCGCGTGGATTTCCCCTTTCCGAAGGGTGAACTGCACATGCTGCAGCGCCAAAACACCGGGAAAGGATTTGCTGATGTCTTTCATTGTGAGGACGATATCTTGGTCCATAAGCGTTTCACCTGCTTTCTGATGGCTCCGGCGCTCCGGAAACCAATCGGGATTGAAATACAAAAGGCGCGATACGGACCCTCCCTCCCGGCTGTTCCGGGCTGGGACGGCAGCAGCCTCCGCATGGTATTCTGCCGGCACCTCGGGGAGTTTCCCTATCACGCCAATCACTGAGTCACCGCCGATTCGCAGAGATCATCGCCGGCCGGCCGTCAATATGCGCGGCCTTTGATAACGTCCTGCGTGACGACCGTCACGTCGAAGTTCCCCGCTCCGGTCGTTACGGATTTTACAGTGTCGTCGGCAGCGAACATTTTCTCATCCACATAGGCTTTTTTGTCGACCTTCTCGCCCTTTTCCAGCTTCTCGATGATATTCTGCACACGGGGACCGTGCAGCGGATTGCACTCGGTGTCCAGCGCGATTTCGCCGCTCAGCACCTTGTTGAGGCCGGCTTTGGTGGAGTCGAAGGAAAAGACCATGATCTCGCCCTTGTCGGTGCCGACCTTTTTGCCGGCCGCCTTGATGGCGTCGATTGCGCCGAACGCCTCGTTGTCGTTTTCACAGTAGACGACGTCGATGTCGCTGTGCTGCTTCAGCACGGACTCCATCACTTCCTGCCCCTTGGCCTGCGTGAACTCGCCGGTCTGCTGGGCGACGAGCTTCCAGTTGGAATGCTTCTTGACGCCCGCCTCCAGCGCATCGGTGCGGCCGATTTGGGCGGAGGCGCCGATGGTGCCCTGGATGTCGACGATATTGAGCGGGTCTTTGTCCCTGCCCTTGGACTTAAAGAAATCCTCCATCCAGGCGACGGCCTTGTCGCCTTCGTTGCGGAAGTTGGAGCCCACCCACGCGGTGTACAGGCTGTCGTCTTTCACGTTGACCATGCGGTCGACGATGATGACGGGGATGTCGGCGTCCTTCGCCTCCTGCAGCACGGTGTCCCAGCCGGTCTCCGTCACGGGCGCAAGCACGATGTAGTCCACTTCCTGCTGAATGAAATTACGAATTGCCGTAATCTGGTTTTCCTGCTTTTGCTGAGCGTCGTCAAAAATCAGCTTGTAGCCGTTCGCCTCGGTAAAAGTGTTCTTCATGGACTCGGAGTTCGCGGTCCGCCAGTCGGACTCCGCGCCGACCTGGGAAAAGCCCACCGTAATGGGGCCTCCGGATTTTTTCTCCGCGCTGTTTTCCTGAGCCGTGCTGCCCGTCGAATCGGCGGCCGGCGCACTGCCGGCGGCGGGTTTTCCACCGCCGTTAGAGCAGCCCGCCACGCCGACGGCCAGCGCCGCGCACAGAAGCAGGCCGACCACTTTCCGTCCCGTTTTCATTTTACAATTCCTCCTTTACAAGATGGATGAACAGGAAAAGATTTTCTTCGCTCTTCAGTGTATCTTTCCAGATACAAAAAATCAACGGGATTTTGCCGCTGCTTTGTGCATATTTTTATGAATTTTTTCCATTGCAGAGAAAAAAGAGATTAATTTTTAAAAAGGGGAAGATTTCTTATGATTCTCCTCGTAAGGGAATTCGGACCGTGAAGACCGTTCCCCTGCCGGGCGCGCTTGTGAATGAAAGGCCGTACGATTCCCCGTAATGCAGGCGCAGCCGCTCGTCCACATTGGCCAGGCCGAAACCCTTTCTGGAGGTGCCGTTCTCCCTTTTGACGGCTTTCCGCAACTCCGCCTGCTCCCGCTCCGTCATGCCGATGCCGTCGTCGCTGACCGTGAACACGACCTCATCCCCGCGCTGATGGCCTTCGACCGTGATTTTTCCCTTGCCGCGTTTGTTTTTGATGCCGTGGTACAGCGCGTTTTCGACCAGCGGCTGCAGGGTCAGCTTCAATATCAAATACTCGGAGAGGCCCTCGTCCACCCGGATCTCATAGTCGAGGATGTCCTGGTAGCGAACCTGCTGGATTTTCAGATAGCTGGCGATGTGGCGGGTCTCCTCGTCGATGGTGACGAAATCCCTGCCCCCGCTCAGCATACTGCGAAAAAACTCCGAAAGGGAAGTCACCATCGCAACCACTTCCTCATCCTGGCCGCCCTCCGCAAGCCAGACGATTGTATCCAGGGTATTATAGAGAAAATGGGGATTGATTTGCTCCTGCAGAAGCTGCAGCTCCAGAACCCTGCGCCGGTTCTGCTCTTCTTTGATATTCTCAATCAGCCGGCCGATCTCGCCCTGCATGTTGTTGAAGCTTGCTGCCAGAATCTCGACCTCGTCGGTGGCCTTGACGGTCGTCGTTTTGGTAAAGTCGCCTTTTGCCACGCGCTCGGTGGCCCGGCAGAGCTTCCGGATGGGGTCGACGACGCTTTTGGTGATGCTGCGGCTCACAATCAGGTTCGACAGGACGATGCCAATTAGCAGCACGAGGCTGATGCGCACCGCCGTCTGGCCCTGAGTGGTCAGCCCGTTCTGAATCGCCTGAAAATTCAGCGCTTCCCGGTACACATAGTTCTGAATCTGCTTCTGGATATCCGAGGTCAAAAGATAGACGCCGAGCTGCAGCTTATTGTTGCTTTCATCGTAGGAACCCCTGCCTTCAATATTGGCGTCGATTTCCCCCACGACGATTTTCAGGCGGTCCAGGTCGTGCAGAATCCAGCGGACGTTGCCGGAATTCTCCCGCCCGTCCGTATGCCCCATCAGGTTCTGGAAGGCACCGCGCGCATCCGCAATCAGCGGATATGGATTTTTGAGCTGCTCCCAGCCCATGGGGCGCGTTTCTTTCGGCATGGCGTAGATTTGCCGGTACGTCCGGGACCCGATAACTTCCCGGTACATCACATAGTCGATGTCTTTCTTAAAGGAACCGCTGTAGGTATTGGCTTCATCGATGTTTCTGACCATCTGGCTGTAGGCGCCGCAAAACTCCATCAGAGAAAAGAGCAGGTAGACGACCAGAACCGTCATGGGAACGATCATAAGGGTCGACATAAAATTCAGGCGCTTTCCCAAAGACCGGTGCCTCATTTTAATCCCTCCCGCCGCGCGTGCGGTATTCCCGGGGCGTACATCCCACGGATTTTTTAAACAGGTATCCGAAATAGTGCGGGTCCTTATAGCCCACCCGATACGCAATCTCGGCGGAATTTAAATGGGAGCACATCAGCAGCTCCTTGGCCTTTTCAAGACGGACGCCCGTCAGGTACTCCACGAACGTGCGCCCCATTTCTCTGCTGAAGATACTGCTGAAATAGCTCGGGCTGATATTTACCTTGTTTGCGACCGTATTCAGAGAGATGTCCTCGTTCGCATACTGCTCGTCTATGTACTGGCAGGCGGTCTGCAGCAGGCTGCCGTATTTCCGCTCTGCCTGCTCGTCCCGCCTGCGCATGGCCTCGGTAAACATTTTTTTAAGATAAAACTTGACCTCCCCGACGGAGCGGCTGTCCCGAATCAAACGGTTGACGTCCGCAAGGCCATCAAAAACGTGCGCTTCGTCCAGGCCCATGCCCTTCAGAAAATTGCAGGTGGAGACGTAGCAGTCCATGACGATGTACTGGCGGAAAATCACGGACTGATAGTTCTGCTCCCCGATGCTCTGGAAAAATTCCTCGACAAACCCGTCGATTTCATCCGGTACGCCGCTCCTTAGAAAATTGCCGACCGTCTTCTGGCTGAGCTTGGTCGTGTCGATGGCCTGGACATCCAGGTTCTCCCTGCGCCCCGTTAAGGCCGCGTCCAGACGGTCGAACGGCAAAATCCGGTTCCGCTCCGTAAAAAATCTGCCGGAAAAGGCTTTGCTGGCCTCCCGGTAGGAATCCGACAACCTGTTGAGGCGCTCGACCACGCTGCCCAGCCCGCCGAACCAGCCCAGTTCCGGAAAGCCGGCCGTTTCCGTTCGGACGGCCTGTTCCGTCTCCGTCCGCAGGCGGGCGATTTCCTCTTTTGACCCGCCGAGAAAAATCAGCACCCAGCCGTCCGCACCCCGGCTGAAAACCATCAGGCGTTTCTGCCGGCCCCAGGCGTCCTCCAGCGCTTTCCGGCAGGCCACCACCCGCTCCGAATAGCGCATGGGGTGCTCGACCGGAATCAGCTTGAACAGCAGAATCTGGTAAAAACACGCGGCAAAATCCAGCCCCAGCGAGCTACCCCGCTCCATCGCCTCCCGAAAGCTGGCCCGGCCGGTCACAATGTCGTTCAGGAGGCGCTGTTTTTCCAGCACGGTGTTTTCCCGCATCTCTTCGCGGTATCTGCGCCGGAGAAGCTCCTCTTCCCGCTCCTGCCGGATGCTGCCCGCCACCTTGCCGACGGCCTCCAGAAGGGATTTGGCGGTGACGGGTTTCAGCAGATAATCCGTCACGCCGATATGGATGGCGCGCTTGGCGTACTCGAAGTCGCTGTACCCGCTCAGAATGATGATTTTGATTTTCGGAAATTCCTTTTTGACGAGCGCGCTCAGTTCCAGACCGTCCATGAACGGCATGCGGATATCCGTGAGCAGAATATCCGGCCGGGTCTTTTTAATCAGGGGATACGCGAGCTCCCCGTCGCTCGCTTCCCCGACGAACTGGTACCCTTCTTTCTCCCAGGCGATATTGTTTTTGATGCCGTTGCGCACGACGATTTCATCTTCCACGAGAAAAATCTTAATCATCCGCGCTCTTCCCTCCCCCGCTTTTGAAGCGTATTCTGTCTGCACCTGCATTGTTTTATATTATAATACAAAATTCAGAAAAGTCAGGCGCAATTTATGCAGAAAATCTATAAATAGCGGGATGAGCTCCCGGCGTTTTCCGTTCCGCGCTTTTTCCGGGCAGTCTTATTAAGATGAGCGCAGCGGATGGATCAAGAAAAGGCGCCGTCCCGCATCCCTTCGGACGGCATATCGCTGAAAATCCGCATGGAACCTGAAAGCCCAGGTTCCATGCGGATTTTTTTTAAGAAAGATCTTTTGTTTTTTCCGCTGCAGCCGGCCCCGCGCCGTCTCTGGCCGGCGAGCGCGGCGGTTCAGGAAAGCGCGTATTTTCGCTTTGCCATTCTGGCCGCCGTTCCGATCGCCTCCACCATGCTCTCTTCATTGGCCGTCCCCGTCGCAGCCTTGTCAAAGGCGGTTCCGTGGTCGACGGAAGTGCGGATGATCGGAAGCCCGACCGTGCAGTTGACCCCCGAAACGGAGGTAAACGCCCGCGTGGCGGGGTCCATTTTGAATCCGCACAATTTCATCGGGATATGGCCCTGGTCGTGATACATGGCGACGACGATGTCATACTGCCCGCCGACCGCTTTCACGAACACGGTGTCGGGCGGCACCGGCCCTTCCACGCAGATTCCGAGGCGCGCGGCGTCCCGGATGGCCGGGATAATCTCTTTTTCCTCCTCGTCCCCGAACAGACCGTCTTCCGAGCTGTGCGGGTTCAGCCCGGCTACGGCAATCCGCGGGTTTGGAATCCCCATCAGGCCGAGGGCGTCGTGGGCAAGCTGGATGACGTCGCGCACCCTGTCTCTTTTGACCAGGTCGCAGGCCCGCCGCAGGGGCACATGCGTCGTCACATGGATCACGCGCAGCGAGCGGCCGAGGAGCATCATGGCATACTTTTTGCATCCCGTCAAATCGGCAAAGATCTCCGTATGGCCGGAATAACGGTACCCCGCCTTGTGAAGCGCCTCCTTGTTGATCGGCGCCGTGACGACGCCCAGCACCTCGTGCTTCAGCGCAAGCTCAATCGCTTTTTTGATGTACTGGAATGCGGCGTTTCCGCAGGCCGCGCTGACTTTTCCGTATTCCCAGCCGTTTTTCCGCAGGCATTTGCTGTCGAAATACTCCACTGTGCCGAATTCGCCCCGCAGCTGCCCCGTCTGCTCCACACTGCGGAGTTTCAGGTGGCCGCCCGTAAAAGCGACCGCATTTTCAAGCGCGCACCGGTCCCCGATCACATAGGGGATGCACTCCCGGTAAACTTCCTCATGTTCCAGCGCCTTAACCGAAATTTCGGCCCCGATTCCCGCAGGGTCGCCCATGGTAACAGCCAAAACAGGACGCATGTTGGTCCTCCTTTTTACAGAAAACTATTTTTTATTTTATCATAGCACACTGTGCAGATTTTTTCCCGAAGCTTTCCAGATCTTGTGAATTCAAACGGCGCATGCTATAATTTCTTAGAAGCAGGGCGGCCGGAAGGCCCTCCCGCTCTGGAACGGATGAAGGCCGGGCCGCCGCACGGCCGAAGACCGAAAAACAACCGGGAAGGGATATTTTCCACATGAATTTCGAGAATCTTTCTGAAACCGAACGCTACGATGTCCTCGCGGAAATCACCAATATGTATTACAACCAGGGCAAGACGCAGCAGGAAATCGCAGCCCATTTTTCGACCAACAGGTTCAAAATTGCCCGCTGCCTTCAGGAGGCGCGGGACGAGAATGTCGTGGAAATCAAAATCAATTATTCGCAGAATCGAAACAGAAAAATGGAAGACGAGCTGCTGAAATACCTTCCGCTGCAGAAAGCCTATGTCCTGAACACACAGTACCTTCCCTTTATCGAAGGAATCAAGCAGCTCGGAAAGCTGCTGGCGGACTATCTGGTCCGGGAAGTCCAGCCGAACCAGGCAATCGGCCTCACGTGGGGAAAGACCGTCTACAGCGCCATCAGCCAGCTGAATCCGCCGGTTCACCAGCCTGTGCGCATTTTTCAGCTGGCCGGCAACACGCCCCTGCTGAACCCCTCCATCGACTCCCTCCACCTGGTCCGGGCGTTTGCCTCGGCTTATTCCGGGACTTTCCGGAACATCTACGCCCCGCTCTACATCCACGACCCTCAGGTGAGGGACGGTCTGCTGAAAGAGCCGCTGATTGCAAACATCCTTTACGAATCGCGGTATCTGGACTTTGTAATCACAGGAATCGGCGGGCAGTCGAGCCTTCCGCTGAACCAGCCGGTTTGGAAGCCCTACCTCACAGAAAAGGACGTCCGCCTGAAAAGCCACTGCATCGGCAGCATCTACGGCTATGTGCTGAATGAAAACGGGGAACCGGCGGAGATTGACTTGAACCGGAAAGTCATAGCGATGCCGCTCGAAAACATCAAGCGGACAAAGCACAAGATCCTTATCGTCTACGGGCGGCACAAAGCGGGGATTGCCTTTCACGTGATTCGGCAGCATCTGGTCAATGAGCTTTTTACCGACATCGACACCGCCGTGGCCATTCTCGAACAGATATGAAAGCTCCCAAGCACCGCGGCACTGTGAAATGACAGATGCAGGTACCGCCCCGAAAAAGGGCAGTACCTGCTTTTTCTGCTTCGTTCAGGCAGACCTGCCGGCGCGCGGAATCAGGCCGGAGATTTTACCTCCTGCTCAGCCTTAGCGCCGATTTTGTGCGAATAGTTGACAATGATGGACGAAAGGGCCATAACGACGCCGCAAATGGCAAACATCACGAAGACCCCGTTAAAGCTGCCCGTCACCTGAGCGATCCATCCGACAACGATAGGGACCGCGATGCCCGCTATATTCCCAGCAAAATTCATCGCACCGGAAATCCGGCCCACCTGGTCGTGAAAGACAATCATCTGCGGCACGCTCCAGTACAGGCCGCCCCAGCGCACGAAGAAGCAGGCCACCGTCAGCAGGGCAATCGTCATGGCGCTGCCCGCAACCCGGTTTATCATCAAAGTGCACACCGTTACGGCGATGCCGGCAATCGCAAACAAAGTCCTCATGACCCGGTTCACAGGCGCGCCTGATTTGCGCCAGCGATCCGCAAACTGCCCGACCAGCAGTTCGCCTGCAAAGCCGCCGGCGAAAATGATGAATGTCGCAACGCCCGTCATGCCGAACGACACATGGCGGACATTCGTGATATAGTAGGGCGCCCATGTCATCAGTCCGTACTGCACCGCGTCATAGGCCGCAAACGCCAGCAAAAGCATCCACGGAGTAATGCTCTTAAAGTTTTTCAGGAAGTTGCCCTTGTTCGCGGAAACCGTTTTTTGTTCCGCGGCAAGCTCCGCCTTATGGCCCTCCTCCAGATACTGGGCCTCTTCTTTTGTAATCCAGGGATGCTCCGATGGGTTGTCGCGCATGATGACAAAGGCCGCAATGCCGACCAGCACCGTCAAAACCCCAAGAAAAACAAACGCAACCTTCCAGGAGCCAAGCCACAGAATCAGGCCGGTGACCAAAACGCCGCCGATTGCCGAGCCAAGCGGGCCGCCGCTATCGATAATGGTCGAGCCTCTGCCGCGCTCTTCCGGCCTCAGCCAGCGCAGCGTGGAGTTGTTGCATCCGACCTGCACCGGCCCTTCAAATATCCCCAGCAAAATTCTGCACCAGAGAAAGACGTTGAAGCTGTTCGCCAATCCGGTCACCGCTTCGACGATTCCCCAGCCGCACAGAGCACTGCCGACGATTTTGTGAGGCTTCAGCTTATCCACCAGCCAGCTCCCGGGGATCTGCATCAGCGTATAAGACCAAAAAAACGCGCTCAGCACAATGCCGGAACTCACGGTGGAAAGATGAAACTGCTTTGCAATCAGCGGCATTCCAATGGATATGGATGAGCGGTCTATGTAGTTGAAGATCATCACAACCACAAAGAACGCGAAGATTACCCATCTCAGCCCTTTGACTTTGAATCCCGATTTCTTCGCCACAATCTATCAGCTCCTCCTCGATTGGTATGTAAAATCATATTCGGTTTGGCTCCGTTTAAAAATCGCGCTGCGAGAACCTGCGGGCGCCTTCCGCCTGACGGCCGGAAGGCTCTGCGGCTTCACTTTTTACAAGCGGTCCCACTTTGCAAATGCGTGCCGTTATTTCCCGAGCAGCTCTTTGTTTTTGCAGTGAAGCGGGTTCGTATGCTCCACAAAATACCTGCGGATATCTTCCGCTACCATGGCGGCGCCGCGCTTTGCGCTCTCCTGTGTCGCGCCGCCGATATGGGGCACGGCCAGCACGTTCGGCAGGCTGAAAAGCGGATTGTCCAGCTTCGGCGGCTCGGAGTGATAAACGTCGATGGCCGCTCCGGCCAGGGAACCGTTGGCGAGCTGCCGGTACAGGGCGTCGTAATCCATCAGCGGGGCGCGCGCCGTATTGAGCACAAAAGCGCCCTTTTTCAGCATGCCGAGTTCCTTCTGCCCGATCATCCCTTTGGTCTGGGGAGTAAGCCGCGCGTGGATGGTGAGCACATCCGCCTTTTTCAGCAGCTCTTCCAGCGGGACCGACGTCGCCCCAAGCGATTTGCAGACGTCCGGATTGACGAAGGGGTCGTAGACAAGGACCTCCATGCCGAAGGCCTTCAGGAGCTTTGCGACCCGTTTTCCGACCTGGCCGAATCCGACAAGCCCGGCCGTGCGCCCTTCCAGCTCGATTCCGGCCGTCTCATAATTGTAGAGGTCGCTCTGCCAGCGGCCGGAGCGCAGGCTCTTTTCCCCGGCTCCGATTCTTCTAATCAGATTGAGCAGCAGGCCGACTGCGAATTCCGCAACGGCAGGCCCGTTGCGGCCGGGGGCGTTCACGACGAGCACATGGTGCTCCGTCGCGGACTTGACGTTGATATTCACCGGGCCGCCCCTGGCAACGCCGATGAATTTAAGGTTCTTCAGGTGGTCCAGCACATAGGCGTTGACCGGCGCCAGGTCGGTGACAAGGATTTCCGCGTCTTTCGCCGTCTCGATAACCTGGTCGAACGTGCCAGCGTATTCCTGAATCTCATCGTCGTTCCCGCGCGGTCTGCCCGGCCACGGGAGCCGCGCGGTGGTAAATTCGCAGCCGCTCACCCTTTTTTCGATCTCCGCCTGAAAAATCTCCGGCTTAATAAAGCCGCTGCCCAACAGTGCTATTTTCATTTCTGCAATCTCCTTTAGTCTTAATGCTGCTTCGTCGCGCTCTGGTGCTGGCCGTACCCTTTGAACTTCTCAATCGCCTGCGCCATCTGCTGGTCGGACAGGACGTTCGGGATGCCCATGGTCATGCTCAGATAGGCGACCTCCGCCATGGACTCCACGTTCAGGGCGGCCGAATACGCTTTCGCTACCGTCGGGCCGATGCAGATGGCGCCGTGGTTGCGCAGCAGCACACCCTTGTAAGTGTCGCCCAGCGCATCCACCGCCGACTGGGCGAGCGCTTCCGACCCGTACAGCTCATACCGGGCCGTGACCGGGATGACGTTGCCCCCGAGCTTTCCGACGATATAATGGACGGCCGGAATCGGCTTGCCCAAAACGGAAAAGGCCGTGGCGTATGCGGAATGGGTGTGGACAATCGCCTTGGTGTCCGCGCGGCGCTGATAGATGGCAATATGCATCGGGGCTTCCGAGGACGCTTTCAGATGTCCGTCGACGATTTTCCCCTGAAAATCGATGATCGGCACATCTTCCGGCTGCATTTTATCGTAATCCACACCGCTGGGCGTAATCGCCACCAGGCCCTTCCCGACCAGAATGCTGATGTTTCCCAGAGTCCCGCGGGTCAGGCGGTCTTTCACCATTTTATTGGAGAATTCAATAATCGCCTTCCGCGCTTCCAGATATTTTGCTGCCATTGTCAATAGCCTCCTGCTGTGATTTTTTCTCTTGTTTTCTGAGGGACCAAGTCCGGCATGAAGAACTGGATTCCCTTGAGCAGGGCATCGTCGTCGCCGAATCCCCCGGCCTTTGAAATCAAATGGAATCCCTGCCCGCTGATGCTGTACGGGATTCCCGTGACCACCTCTCTCTGCGGCATAAGGGTTTTGATCCCCAGCATCCTGCAGATTGTGACCGCCGTATCGGCGCCCGCAATCAGGATGCCGACATTTTCGCTTTTCTCCTTTATCAGGTCCATGCAGTAAGAAACCATTTTCCCGACATAGGTTTCAAACGGTCCGCCGTACGGCGTGTCGTTGATGCGCTCCTGCGACAGCGCGATTCCCACCGCTTTGCTGCGCTGCACGGCGCTCTGAAGGGTGCGCTGCACGCGCAGCATTTCTTCGGCGGCATTTTCTCTGCGGGTCAGCTGCCTTTTGTCGATGCGCACAAGGGGGAAGGAAACGTTCTCTTCCAGCACGGAAAGCTGTTTCAAGCTTCGCGGGTTCGCGCTTCCGCTGGCGACAATCAGGCGGTCGACAGCCGGCCGTTCCGCCAGGCCCTTCCGCCACCCGGTGAGCCACTGGCGCGCCAGGTGTTTCCCCAGACCGGCGGCTCCGACGGCCAGGATGTCCGGAAAAGCGGTCAGCGCATCTGCAATCGTTTCCAGATCCTGTTCGGTTTCCGCATCGGGGACAACGACCGCTTCCGAAGGTTTTTCCTCCAGTTTCCGCAGCGTTCCGGCCAGATTTTCCGGCTTTGTCTCAACGATATCGATTTCGCTGTTGGTGAGCCGCACAATGTCGGCCATCCGATCGACATGAATCGGATTGCGCGGGTCGTGCGCGTAGGCCGTCTGGCTGATCGGCTTCCCGCCAATCAGGAGCTTCCCATCGCGGACGATTCTGTGCGTGCCGGGAAAAGCGGGGCACAGGACGGCGGTATGGAGACCCCGTGCCCGGAGAACCGCGCTGATTTCCCTTCCGACGTTGCCGCGCATTGTGGAATCGATCTTCTGGTACAGCCGGATTTTTCCTCCAAAATCGTCGAGCTTTTTCGCAGCGTCATAGGCGATCTGATACGCCCGGTCCGGGCCGTACTTCCGCGTGTCGCTCAAAAAGACCTGCACGACGTTTTCCCCTGCGTCCGGACTCCACGGGCGGTTGCCGTCCAGGCTGATTCTGACCTGATTGTCCGGCGACCGGAAGCAGATGCCCGTATCGCACGCACCGGTGAAATCGTCGGCAAGAATAAAAATCCTCCCGGAGGGTTTTGCAGTTTTCAAACGGAGATTCTGAGAGCTGTCAGCCATTTCAACACATTCTTTCAAAGGATAATTGTTTGCTTTCGGTCGCTCATATGTGCATCGTAATATTGCTTATAAGAATTATACTGTGTGATTTTGTTGACAGAAATCTTAAAATAAGATATTCTACAACGCAATAATCTATAGATTATTTTGTCTTGTGTGCTCATATTAGCATTATTAAAAACATTTGTCAAGATATTTTTATTTATATGTCATTATTTTAACAAGATTGTTTTGCCATAGCATAGTCAAAAGAATGGTTCTGTTTAATTTTCCAATAATATCCTTTTATAAGCTCATATGAGCGTGTCGGAAACCTGCCCGCCGCATAAAAACCGGGCCGGGCAGCATGTTGCTGTCCGGCCCCAGAGTGCAGGCAAAACGCCGTTCGGGATTTATGGTATGCCCGCCGCCCAGGGACATCCGGCAGCAGGAAGATTCCTTGCCCTACCTTCACGGCACGCATAAGCCGGATGCCTTTGTCTACGAAAGCAGCTCTTCATACTTGACCTGAAGCACTGCCTTGACGGCATTCAGTTCTTTCACGGAAATATGCCGGATTCCGGCTTCTATTTTTGCCAGGGTCCCGCGCGAAATATCACAGCCGCAGACCTGCAGCTGCGCTGCAAGCTGCTCCTGGGTCATTCCCCTGCGGTTCCGAAGATTCCGGATATTCCCGCCAAGGCTTTTGCTGGCTTTGAGGCCCTGTTCCACAGTATCACCCGTTTGTTCCAAATTTAGAGCATTGATAGCTTGAGTATAGGGAAAACATGTGCTATAATTGCTCTAATATCGGAGCAAAACGGGGCGATATCAATTTTTCCCGGTCCCGTGTCCACAGTGAGGAAGATCTGCTCCTTACAATGGACAATATCATCAGACTGATTCACAGGCTTATGGCTTAACGGTTTTTTCTTCAGGCACCTGCAAAACAGCCCGTAAAAAGCCGGAGCGGTCGAATATCCGCGCTTTGTGTCCCTGCGCCGGCCGGAGGATTTTCTCCCCCGAAAAAAGCGCCGGCTTCAGGGACCTTTCGGCGGAAAATTTGTGATAGCAAATTCCGCAAAGAAGTGGTCCACAAAGCAAAAAGATGCGCCTTGAGACGGCGTTCAGAGCCCGATCAAGACGCATTTTTTGTGCATTGTTTTGGCAAGGCTATTTTGCAACAGCCCCTTCGGGCAGGTGGTGCCCCGGCTATTCTGACAGCGTGATGTTCTCCCCGAGCAGACCGCGGAAACACCCGGCTGGAAGTTCGGCATCCGGGTGGCCGATCAGCCATTTGTTCGTTGCAAAGAGGAGCCGGTTTTCCCCTTCCTCGGCATGCTTTCGCGCAAGGGGCATATTCGTCCCTTTGGGAAGAGCGACCATGCACCGGAAGCCCCCTTTTCCAGTATGACAGGGCGCGTAATGCAGCGTCGTCCCGTAAATTTCAATCAGCGTCCCTTTCGGGATAAAAAACAGCCGCGCTTTTTCCGTCCGATAGCGATACGTTTGATCCAGCTCCTGCAAACGCCCCAGCATCAACACCAGATCTGTCCCCGCAAGGTTCACTTCGCTGGCCTTGTGGTATTCCATGGCATCCATCCGACGGTTGTATCCGTTGCACCACCCGATCTGGAGCGGCATTTCGCCGTAAACGACGTCTTGCAGCCAAGCTGCTGCCCTGCATGTTTCCAGCGACGGCTCTTCCGCTCTGTACACCACTTTCCCGGTCAGGGGGGTCTGTGCCAGGATATGAAGGAACTCCTGCACCGCCGGGCTTTCCCCGGCGGCAAGCACTTTTCCGTAAAGGCTGAAAGCACGGTCCGTCACTGAAAGAATTTTCATGAGTTTTCTCCCCTTATAATTTCAGTTCCATGCGCTTCAGGATATGATTCTGATACACTTCGTCCAGCTCCACGAAATAGCCGCTCCAGCCCCAGACCCTTACAATCAGATTGCGATGTTTTTCGGGATGTTTTTTCGCGTCCAGGATGGTATCGCGGTCAACAGAGTTAATCTGCATCTGGTGCCCGCCCATATCGATAAAGCTCTTTACAAACATGCCGACTTTCCGCACGCTGTCCTTATTGCGGAACATCGTGTCGTCCAGCTCGATGGTCAGAGGCCCTCCGTTTGCGACCCTGACAAGGTGGGGCTTCGCAAACGACTTGATGATTGAAACCGGTCCCCTGCAGCGGCTGAACAGGCTGGGCGAATAGTTGCAGGCCAGGCCTTCTCCCTTATGCCGCCCATCGGCGGTCGCCCCCAGCTTCTGCGAATACCAGATATAATACATCGCCGAACCGGTGCCTGCCCGATAAATGCCCCCGCGGCTGTTGTGTTTCCCCTCCAGGGCGTCGGCAAACCAGTCCAGCAGAGCCGTCGCAAGGGAATCCACACGGTCGTCGTCATTGCCCATTTTGGGAGCTTCGTAACGCAGAAGATTATCCTCCGTTTCATACCCCACAAAATTTTTTCTGGTCATATCGAGCATCTTTTCCGGGGAAAAGCGTTTGTCTTCAAACACGTATTTCCGGATGGCTGCGAGGGAATCCACCGCCGTGGAAAGGCCGGCGCCGTGGAAGCCGAAATTGTTATACCGGCCTCCCAGCGAAATATCCCGGCGGTTCTCCACGCAGTCCCGCATCATCAGGCTCATCATCGGGGCGGGCTCCATATAGATTTCGCCGACGGAAGCGATCAGCCGGTCCGCCTGTTCCCGGATGGCGCTGTGCACAAGATTCAGAAAGCTGTCGAAATCGTTGCATTCCGGAAGACGCGGCATCGCCGCCTGCACCGCAGCGGGGAAAGACAGCGCGTTGATATTGGGGATGTCCATGCCATAGCCGGGAATGATGAATTCCCAGCAGGCGGCCACCGAATAATTGTAGGCATCTTCCGGCGAATACCCCCAGTGAAGCAGGCAGGGAATAACCACATCGTCGTTCGAGTACTGGGGAAAGCCGAGGCCGAGCTTGGTCATTTCGCTGCCGCGCACATAAAGCGAAAGCGGCGTCTTTTTGCCGACCCTGAGGTTGATTTTGGGGTCGATCAGGTGAAGCTCTTCACAGGCTTTCATGCACAGTTCCGACAGTTCGTTGTACTGGTAGTTCCCCTTCCGGTCGAAGCCCCCCAGCACAATGCTCTGCCCGTTGTCGCCCTGCTGCATGCCTTGGTAGAGATCGCTGTCTTTGTTGCAGCTGATGAAAAATTCCTCAAGCAGCTCCAGCGCCTGGCCGCGGGTCAGGCGGCCGGACTCCACGTCCGCTTTATAATAGGGAAGCATATACTGGTCGAAACGGCCGAACGTATTGTGGTAGTTGTAGCTGGCCCAGAGGCAGTAGTGCAGCAGCCGCAGAAACTGCAGCGCCTGAAGAAAAGTCTCCGGCTTTTTCCGCGGGATGACGGAAAAGGTTTCCGCAACCGTGCGGTTGCCGGCCTCCTCTGCGGCCTTGCGGTAGCGGTCCGCAAAATCCTCCACCGCATCCAGCACGCGCAGCAGCTGGCGGAGAAACCCGTCGTCTTTTGCACCTTTCCCGTCTTTCAGCAGACGGGAAATCTGCGCCCGCTTCCGGTCGAAACCGCAGTCCAGCAGGAGGCTGTATTCCGGCGTTATGTTGCATACCTTGCCCTTTTCGTGGATGTAATATTTGGTGTGGATTTTTTTCTGTTCCTCTTCGGTGAATAGTTCCGGAAGAACCGGAACCGTGCGGATCAGCGCGATCTTTTCGTCCGGCCATACGACCGGTTTTTCACGCTTCAGGACTTCCGAAAGCCGCCGGACGGCGCGCTCTTCGCCGGGGAGGCCCTCCCTTGCCCAGGTCCGCGCAAATTCAAACGGATCAACCGGCTGCTGCCGGAAGGATTTCTGCTTTGCCTCATAAATGAAGCGGTTGCGCAGCATCTGAATATATTCGGTCATAGTTGCCTCCTTACAGCTTTGTGCAGGGTACCCCGTAGCGCCGGAACGGCTCCATGTCGAGATTAGGGGTCCGTTCGGTGTCAAACTCAGGGTGATATTCTCTGTTCACCATGGGATATTTGGCGCCGGCCGTCACGTGATAGGGCAGAAGCTCCACCCGCTCCAGCGTCTGCACACCCTGCAGCAGGCGGGCGGTGGCGGCGAAATTTTCCTCGTCGTCGTTGACGCCCGGAATTACGGGAATGCGAATCACAAAGGGCTTTCCCCACCGTTTGAGCTGCTCCAGATTCTCCAAAATCATCTTGTTGCTGACACCCGTGTAATGCCTGTGCTTTTCTTCGTCAATCAGCTTGAGGTCCATCATCACATAGTCCAGCTGGTCCAGCAGCCGCCGGAAAATCTCCGGCTTGCAGTAGCCGCAGGTCTCTATCGCCTTATGGACTCCCGGCAGGAGCTTCAGGACTGCCAGCAGGAAATCGCTCTGCATGGTGGGTTCGCCGCCGGAAAAGGTGACTCCGCCGCCCTGCTTTGCCAGGTAGTCCCTGTCTTTGAGAAGAAGTTTCGCCAGCGCTTCGGGCGTGTACCGTGTGCCGCAGATTTTGCGCAGGTGGTTGGGGCAGGCCTCCACGCAGGCCCCGCAGAGGATGCAGTGGTCCGGGTGCCGGCAGACCGCCCTGCAGCGCCCGCAGTGGGTGCATCTGCTCTTCGACACCATCAGTTCCGGCTCCGGCGAAAGGCCCTCGGGATTGTGACACCACTGGCACCGAAGCGGACATCCTTTTAAAAATACCGTGGTCCGGATTCCCGGTCCATCGAAAACGGCGAGCTGAGTGATTTCAAAAACAATTCCCGTCAATAGCATATGGCCTCTTCCCTATACTGTGCAGGCCAGAATTTTTTCCTGCTTAAAGTCCGCCCGGTCGACTATCTCCGCCGAGACGGTCCCCCGGCGCATCACGTAGATGCGGTCGCTCATCCCAATCAGCTCCGGCAGCTCCGACGAAATCATCAGGATTGCGACGCCGGAAGACGCCAGCCGGTCGATAATCTGGTAAATTTCAGCCTTTGCGTTCACGTCGATGCCGCGCGTGGGCTCGTCGAGAATCAGCATTTTCGGTCCGCTCGCCAGCCATTTTGCCAGAGCCACCTTCTGCTGGTTCCCGCCGGAAAGGGTGCTCACAAGCTGGTGCAGGCTGTTGCAGGCGATGCCCATCTCACTGATCATCCGTTTTGCGACGCCGTTTTCCACCTGAGGGTGAATCCACGTTTTCGGGAAAAGTTTGCGGAGAGACGCCAGCGTGATGTTGCTGACAATATTCATCCGAAGCACCAGGCCCTCCGTCTTGCGGTCCTCCGTCACATACATCAGGCCCTGCTCGATCATCTTCCGGGGAGTTGGCTTGCGGATTTCCTGCCCCATATAGCGAATCTTTCCCCCGTAGAAATTCCGTGCGCCGAAGATGCTTTTGGCCAGCTCCGTCCTGCCGGACCCGACCAGCCCGCCGACGCCCACCACTTCTCCGCGGTTCACATGGAGGCTGATCGGCTGCGTCTTCGCGCCGATTCGCAGGTCTTCTATTTCAAGCACGCGCTGGTCGGACGGCTTGTGGGTGCAGGTGTACATATGGGTCAGCGTCCTGCCGACCATCATGCCGATAACCTTGTCATAGCTGAACTCGCTCATGTCAATCGTGCCCACATATCCGCCGTCCCGCAGCACCGTAAGGCGGTCGCCGATCTCTTTCAGCTCCTCAAAGCGGTGTGAGATGTAAATCACGCTGATTCCCTGTTTCTTGAGGTCCCGGATGATTTCAAACAGGTGGTCGATTTCTTTCTGCGTGAGGGTGGCCGTCGGTTCATCCATAATGAGGATGCGGCTTTTATAGGAAATCGCCTTCGCAATCTCCACAATCTGCTGCTGCGCCGTGGAGAGATTCCGCACCAGCGTGTGCGGGTCCATGGGAAAGCCGAGCTTCTGCAGCATTTTACCGCTCTGCTCATACATTTTCTTTTTGTCCGAAAGCAGGCCGCCAAGCTCGCGGCCCAGGAACAGGTTTTCGGCCACGGTCAGATTCGGGCAAAGGTTCAGCTCCTGGTGGATGAAACCCACGCCCATTTTCTGGGATTCGCGCGGGTTTGAAAACTGCACCTCCCTGCCGAACAGCTTGATGGTCCCTTCGTCCGCCGGGATGATGCCGCCGAGAATGTTCATCAGCGTGGATTTTCCGGCTCCGTTTTCCCCCACAAGGATATGCACTTCGCTTGCCCGAACGTCGAGATGAACGTCATGCAGGATTTTTACGTTCGTTCCCCGTATGGGTTTTCCGTACGCATCGTAGATATATTTTGTGATATGGTCCATTTCCAAAATGGTTTCGCCCATCGCTTCCGCCTCCTCACAGCACGCGGTTTTTGACGTTTTCAAAAATAATGGCAAGAAGAATGATGATTCCCATAATAGCGTCCACCATATAGTAGGGGGCGTTCAGAAGATTGATGCAGTTGTGAATCACCTTGAGCGAAAGGGTGCCAAACACTGCGCCGACCACGCCGCCGACCCCGCCGAACAGGCTGACTCCGCCGAGCACGGCCGCCGTAATCACGGTAAAGGTGTAATTGCCGCCCCCCATCGTGGGCTGCGCGCAGTTGACGTCTATCGTCAGCAGAACGCCGGCCAGGCTGGCAAGAACCCCGCACAGTATGTAGACGGAAAGGTTGATGGCGCCGGTGTTAAGCCCCGAAAGGCGGCTGGCATTCCCATTCAGGCCGAACGCCGCAAGCTCTCTGCCGTAGGTTGAAAGATGCATCAGGTAATAAAACAAGAGGCAGACGGCCAGGGCAATCAGAACGGTTGTGTTCAGCTGCCCGACCGGGGTTTTGCCAAGCGCAAGGAACGCCTCCGGCAGCCGGTTGATAGAAACGCCGTTGCTGATTATCTGCGCCAGGCCCAGAAGCACATAGCCGGTGCCCAGCGTCGTGATAAAGGCCGGCACGTGGAGCAGCTGTACGCAGAGCCCGTTGACCAGCCCGACGAAACCGCCCAAAAGAAGCGTGAGCAGCACGGCAAGCCAGATCGGCATGCCGTAGCTCTTGATCATCAGACCAACCGCGATGGAGCACAGGCCGATGTTGTACCCGAGGGAGAGGTCGATGCCCCCCGTCATCAGCACCAGCGTCATGCCGATGCAGGCGATTGCCGGAATGGCCGCCTGCTTGATGATCAGCATAAAATTCGAGAACCGGAAGAAACCGGGAATCGCGAACGAGGCGATCAGGAAAAGCAGAAGAAAGATGACAACTGCGCCGTTTTTTTGACAAAGCTGCGGATTGTCTGACTGCCCGTTTCTGTTTTTGTATTCATTTTCTCCCATCCTTTGGACAAGATCAAAAGACTTTGCTGCTTTCAATCTTTTTCATATGGTTAAACATGGAAACGGCGACGATCGCAATGATGATGATCCCAACGATCAGGTTCTGGTAATACGGGTGAAGCCCCAGCAGATTCAGCGCATTGCGGACCAGACCGATGATAAGGGACCCCACGAGGGCCATGTAAACTTTGCCTTCTCCGCCCGCCATGTTGACACCGCCGATCACGCATGCCGCCACGGCATCCAGCTGGTAGTTCCCGCCCTGCGAGGGATGCACCGTGTTCATCTGCGCGCTGAGCAGAAGGCCTGCCAGCGCCGCGCATATGCCGGAGAAAGTGAATACGAAATAATTGATTTTCGCAGTGCTGATGCCCTGCTGCTTTACGACCGTCTCGTTTCCGCCCAAAGCATAAATGTGGGTGCCCAGAGAAGTGCGGCCCATGATGACGGCCGAAAGAATCACGAAAAATACGGTTATGTAGTCCGAAATGGGAATGCCGAGAAGTTTGCCGTTCCCGATGAACACATACGCCTCCGGCAGCCCGCCGATGGAATTGCCGCCCTCAAGCATCAGCGCAAACCCTGTGGCCACCTGCCCGACCACCAGGGTGGTGATAAATGCGGGGACCTCCAGCTTTTCCACCATGACGCCGCTGAAAAAGCCCATCAGCGCCCCGGCGGCGATGCCGGCGAGCAGCGCCGGAAAAATCGGCACGCCGGCCTGCATCATCAGCCCGCTCACCATCGGGCAGAACGCAATCAGCCCGCCCACGGAAAGATCGATGCCCTTGATGATGATGACCATCGCCATGCCGTAAGAGACGAGCGACACGATGGAGCTCTGGCGGACCACGTTCAGCAGATTGTCAACCGAGAGAAAATTCGGGACCTGAAAGGCAAGAAGCAGGAACACTGCGGCTCCGGCCGCGGCAAGCACAGGCCGGGACCATCTTTTTGCTGCGTTCTGTGTCATTGTCATAAATATTCAAACCTTCCTTTGCGAAAATTAGAGCGCCCCCTTTGGGCGCCCCAATCAAAGACTCACCCTTCAGCCTACGTTATCCTTTGTGTAGCATTTGGTGCCCGAATCGATGTATTTCTGGAAGCTGTCCGCGGAAGCGGTCTTGTTTAAAATGCTGGCCAGGGTATCCACGGCCTTTTCGCCCATGACCTTCGGGAACTGCGCCATATCGCCCAGCACCAGACCCTGTTTAATCAGATTGATGCTGTCTCCGTCGAAGCTCATAATTTTGACTTTCCCTTTCAGACCACGATCTTCGACAGCCTGAAGGATGCCGTCCACCATGACGTCGGAGCAGCACATGATGCCGTTCACGTCGGGATTGGCCTGCAGCATGTTTTCCGTGACCTGTTTGGCGGTGTCGTTGCTCCAGTCGCCCGGCTGCTCGCCGACCAGCTTAACGCCGCCGGCAAGGCCCGCCTTGAAGCCGGCTGCCCGGGCGTTGCCGACCGCATTGCCGTTTGCGCCCCGGATCAGGATGGCCTTTCCCTTGCCGCCCAGCGCCTTGCTCAGCACCTCGGCGCCCTGCTTCGCGGCCTTTTCGTTGTCCGTGCCGATGTGCGTCACGTACAGGTCCTCATGCCCTTCCGCGATGGCGCTGTCCACCAGCACGACCGGAATGCCGGCTTCCTTGGCTTTCTGCAGCGCCGGGATGACCGCATTGGCGTCCATCGGGTTGACAATCAGAGCGCTTACGTGTTTGGTGATCAAATCCTCAATCTGGGTCACCTGAGTGGAAACCGCCGTTTCGTCGCCGGCCGTCACCAGCGTGAACTTTATGCCCTTTGCCTTGCAGGCCGTTTCCACAGCTTTCGCTATGGACTGCTGGAAATTGTCGTTTGTAACGGTCTTCAGGCTGAATGCGATCTCATAGCCTGAACCGGAAGCGCCCGACGCGGGGGCGGAAGTGCCCGACGCCGCGGAAGAGCTGCCGGCTCCCGCGCTTGCGGCCGGCCCGCTGCACCCGCTCATCAAAGCGGCCGTCAATGAACATGCCAGTAGGGTACTCAGAATCTTTTTCATATACATCCTCCCTGAAGCAGAATTATTTTAGTTACATTATCGATAACGTTATCGATAATAATAATACCACAGTTGTCATATTTGTCAATACTTAATTCAGGAATTCTCTAATTTTATTTATTTTCATAAAACAATATTTTTCATGGATTCCGCGTGCCAGCTTTCGCCACTCGCACATCACATAAAGGTGCCGCGGGGGAGGATAAGTTCCGCCATCAGGAAACCTGCTTCTGCGAAAGCGCCGCCACAGTGTCGCCCAAGGCCAGCTGCGTGTCGATGACGACGGGGCCTTCGGCGGGCATCCCCTTCATCCGGGCAACCAGCAGGTCCACGGCGGCGTTTGACATTCTGCGCTTGAATGATCTGATCGATGTAAGGGAAAACGGAAGGTCAATCCTCGACTGGATATGGTCGAAGCCCACGACGGAACAGTCCGCCGGCACCGATTTTCCATGCTGCAACAGGTACTTCCATATTTTCCACCCAAGAATATCGCTGAACGCAAATACCGCGGTAAAGCTTTTCTGCTCCAGATTCAATTTTTCCAGAGGACGGTAAGCCGGGTCTGTCACGATCGGGATTTCACAGATCAGGGAACTGTCCGCGGGAACACCGGCTTCCCGGTAGGCTCGGAGATACCCTTCCAGCCGCTCGCGGGCACTGGAAATATAGCCCGGTCCGTTCAGCATCAGGATGCGCCGATGCCCCTGCTCCAAAAGATACCGCGTCGCCTGATATCCGCCGAGCTCATCGTTGCAGATAACATAATCGGTCCTGATATGCTGAAACCTGCGCCCGATCAGCACGAAGGGAATGCCGATGCTTTTCAGATATTCCACGTTCCGCGCGGATTTCTGCGCGGGACAGAGGATGATTCCGTCGACATTTTTGCTGACCGCCAACTGGATCGCTTCCAATTCCAGGTCGTCGTCTTCATTCGAGTTCAGCAGAAAGGAAGAATAGCCGTATTCCCTGGCCCGCGTTTCGATTTCTTTCATCATGATTGCAAAATGCGGGTTGGACACATCCCCCAGGATCACGGCAATCGTGTTTGTATATCCACGCCGCAAAGCAGCCGCCTGCATGTTTCCCACATACCCAATCTGCGCCGCAATCCTCTTGATTTTCTGCCGGGTATCCGGCGCAACGTCGTCTTTGTCCCGCAGGGCCCGGGAAACCGTGTTGACGCTGTAGCCTGTTTTCTGGGCAATGTCCTTCAGTGTGGCAGTCTGTCTGCCGGGTATATTTTTCATGGAAATTCCTCCGACGCGTTTACATTAACGTTCATAATTAACTATATCAATTCCCCTGAAATTTGTCCAGCGTTTTCATATTCAGATATTCAAAAAACAATTTGCAGAAATTTCGCGGGGGCCCCGCCGCTGTCGGGTCTTTTGAGGAATCCAAAGGCGTCCGCCGGCACGTTTTCGGGCGTTCGGACCGTTCCGGTAATTTCCCCGCCGGGGGAAATGCCGCGAAGCGGCAAAAGGGTGCGGCCGCCGCATCGGTCGAATCCGCGCGTCCAGGCAGCAAAAGGGGGATGCCCGCACCCGGGGCATCCCTTGCCGCTTTCTGATAACCCATCGGGAGCAGCCGTCGTCCCTTAGAAATGGGGGGTGCCGGACACCACAATTTCCAGAATTTCTGCGCGGTCTACAAAAATTTTACAGAAACGATGCGGAAATTTTACGCCGTTTTGCGTTTATTTTCGCTGGATGGGTTGATTTTGTACGAAAATGTTCATAAAAATAGCTTAGAGTAAAAAAGTGCAGAGGTGGTACGATGAAAAAACCGAAGATTGTATTCTTTGACTACGGGCAGACTCTAATCGATGAAACCTCATTTGACCTGATGAAAGGGATCCAAGCGGTCCTTGAAACTGCCGTCGAGAATCCGAAAAATGTCCCCCCGAAAGAAATAGCCGATTTCTTTGGCAGGATGCTTCAAGACATAAATCTGCCCACAAAAGATTTTACGGGAATGCAGTACATCGAAGTGCCGGATCCAATGATGCAGGAATATTTGTTCCGCTTTTTCGGCCTTCGACCAGTCAAAAGCAGCCGGGAAATCGAGTGGATGTTCTGGAACCGTACGAAAACGTCGAAGCCTTCTCCAGGCATTACGGATGTTCTCGCTTTTTTAAGGGAAAACGGCATCCGAACCGGCGTAATCAGCAACACGCCGATTACGGAAGAGATTCTTGCGAAATCTCTGAAAAAGCTGATTCCGGAAAACAGTTTTGACCTCATCGTCACCTCCAGTGAAACCATTTTCCGGAAACCGCACCCGAGGATCTTTCAGTATGCGCTGCAAAGGGCCGGGTTGCCTGCGTCCGAGGCTGTCCACTGCGGAGACAATCCCATGTGCGACATCGAAGGGGCGTCAGCAGCCGGCATATTCCCCGTTTGGTACAAAGGGTGCTGTACGGTCGCAGAAAACATACGCCCGAAGTGCAAACATCTGGCGATTCAAAGCTGGAGGGAATTGAAGGACAAAATTTCACGAATTTCAGAAACACAGAAATAAAATCAAAGCCGCGCTCTGAACGCATGGTTTCACAAAGGGATGCTCACACCCGGAACATCCTTTCTCGTACGCCCGGTAAACCATCGGGGATTTCGCGGCGGCGTGGCCGCCGCAGCGGTCGAATCCGCGTGTCCAAACGACAAAAGAGGGATGCTCATACCCGGAGCACCCCTCTTCGCACGTCTGGTGAACCATCGGGGATTCGAACCCCGGACACCCTGATTAAAAG
>ENA-UOOK01000830-UOOK01000830.1-fermentation-metagenome-genome-assembly--contig:-NODE-830-length-41377-cov-8.790814_pt1 | contig 41377 bp, 37 predicted proteins | sample MGYA00245777_ERZ724023 | MGnify/ENA primary metagenome ERZ724023 (study PRJEB28704, sample SAMN03018312) | fermentation metagenome | biome: anthropogenic terrestrial biome; feature: soil; material...
ACTTGCACAAGGGATTCGCAAGGGTAAAATGTTGTGATTGCAATCATGAATACCTAGGAGTGCGCTCGAAAAGTCATGCACGCATCTTTCCGTCCACTTTTCCGCGCATTCTCCTGCAAAAAAAGCGTTAAATATCCGGATATTCGCCGTTTTTTTGAAAGTTTTGGACGAAAAAATGACCTGAAAATCTGTATACACTAGTTTCCGTGCGGACTCCTAGCTGCTACTCGATCAGCTCCAATTCCCGGGCACGAAACACCGCGTCCATCGCAGTGCCGACCTCCAGCTTTTGATATGCGATTTTGGTATGGGATCGGATTGTATTAATGGACAGGCCGGTCATTTCCACGATTTCAGCATTTTTATAACCCTTTGCTAACAGCTCCAATATGTACTTCTGCTGTTTGGATAGCTTTATAGGTCTGCTGGAAGCGCATGTTATGCCTCTTTGCCTTTTAGATTGGTCATAGGCAGCCTGTTGTATCTCATGCACATATTTGTAATCGGGAGTTGATTTACTTTCGGTGCATAAATTTTTCCTGAGCCTGTTTATGATGGGGAGAATTGCCTGACCCTCGTCGGCAAACACTCTGATGAAATAATATGGCTCGGCGCCGGCTAGCGTAGTTTGAAGAAGCAACACGGCTTCCTGTTTTTTTCCTGTTATCCATTTAAGGACAATCAAGAGCACATTGGCCTCAATTTCATCAAGAAGCCTACCGAAATCACAGGATAATGCCTTTATTCGTTCGCACAGCATTTGAGCTTTTTTATATTCTCCCAAAACAATATAAGCCCTTACTGTTGTAAAATGAAGGTAGATTCTATGCAGCTCCATGTCTTGCCTATCGTGTACAAAGTAATTGTCAAGCCATACCTTTGCTGCTGATTTATCACCGTCCAAAAGCTTAATTTTTGTTTCATATGCTGCAAAGACAGGATGTAGGTATAATAGGTTCTTTTTTTCCAAAAAACCTTTGATTTCCTCTCTTTGCCGTGCGGATTCTTTTGTTTTTCCCATAGCAAAAAGGCATGCTGCAATATGCAGTTTGGATAAAAAAATGAGTTCATCCGAGTCAGTCACAGGGTTTGATTTCACAAGAGAAAATGCCTCTTTCAGCTGGTTCTGTTCATATAGAAGTCCTGCCCTCACTCCGGATTCAATAATTGGATAATAACCGCCCAGCATAGTAAAAAAGGCCAGATGAAATTCTGCAAAGTGCTCTTCGGTATTTATTGCGTAATGTGAATAATCCCGATGTGTTCTATGGAAAGAAGGAAAATACTGACACTGGGATTTAGGGACGCTTCGATCATCCACCTTGATAGCGTCGCCTGCAGGAAGCCTGGCTAACTGCTGCGTAAAGGTATACCGATGATCGATGGTGAAGAGAAAAAGCATGCTTTCAATGAACATTTTATATTCGCCTACAATATCCTGAATGCGCTCATAGAGTTTATCCAGATGAAAAAAGAAACTCTTAACATTGCTGAAAAATAACGCATACCAGGCGCAGCTAATATATAGATATGGATTCCGCTCTAAAAAGTCAGCCGGAAGCTCGTTGATAAAAGAAATTCTTGAAAGCTCGGAGCTTGATTTTCCTGTGCTGTTCCAAAAGTAATATAGAGCTGTGGAAGTTCCTTTTCTATCGTCGGTTTTGACGAAAAACCGCAGTGCGTCAAAATAGTTGCCTTCTTCAAGATAATGATCCGCCGCCTTTTTATATAGGGCATCACGGTCGGGTGTTGTTACCTTTTCGGCCTCTAGCCGTAAAAAATCCAAAAACACATGATGATAACGATATTTGTCATCTTGCCTGCTGATAAACATGTTCTCGCTGCACAGCATATTAAGAATCTTTCCGGCGTCGGGATTTTGTGTTAGCTGCTCACAGAGTTTTACGGAGAATTCGTCCACAACAGAGGTTTTTATCAAAAAGAGCCGCAAATCCTCGTCAAATTTGTTCCATATTTGCATCTCTAAATATTCGTATAGAAAGCCGCCCTCCAATTTGTGATCTGCGGTTATTTTACCGCTTAACGCCAAAGCACTGACTGCAATAACCCAGCCCTCAGTGAGCGAAAAGGCTTGCTCCGCTTCTTCTTCGGTAATAAACCGGCCATAGCTTGAAAAAAAATGGCGTATTTCATCACTTTTGAAGGCAAGCTCGGAAGCGGCTATAAAGGCAATCTTACCGCCTTCATTCATAGGCGTGAAGAAACGGGGTAATTCGCTGCGGCTTAAGATGATCACAGTGACGGATAATGGCAGCCGTTTCAGGATATAGATCATGGACTTCAATATTTCTTCATTGGTGATGAAATAAAAATCGTCTAAAACAAGTGCATATCTGCCATCGTCAAAGGAAAACCTGGACAATATATCAATGGTGTACTCTACAGGCGAATCATTAAAGGCAGATTCCGTGATAATTCCGGACAGGCTTTCTTTCTGAGGTATAACGGAAAAGAGAGCGGAACAAAAAAACCGGTAGAATGTGGAGGGTGTGTTGTCGTATTCGTCAAGCCCAAGCCAAATAGGGGTATAGCCGGATTTTTGTATCCACAAAAGCGTAGATACCGTTTTCCCGCAGCCGCCAGGAGCCCTGACATAAATGCATCGTTTGTCGGAGGCTTTATCAAAGCGCCTAAGCAGTTCCAAGCGCGGAGCGCATATTTCCGGTAGTTTTATTGGAATCAATTTATCTGTTTGCAAAGTTTGCACGTTCATACTCGCACCTCTTCGTCCCCTAAATAAATAATAGCATAAGGCATATTTGTTTACAATTTAAAATAACATTTATGTGATAAATCGTATTCAAAATAGTAATAAAATTTAAAAAAAGCTCACATTCGACAGTAAAACTAGGAAAATAAATTTTTAATACCTCACATCCATGTAGTTTTTTGGTTTACGATTTGCTCTTATAATCAGATTTGAGAATACATTTTGATGAGGTGAAATGTGAATCAGATTCTTGAAAAAAGCTTTGATTTTTCTATCCGTGCAATTGAGCTTATAAAATATCTGGAAAATGAAAAGAGGTCGTTTCCACTTTATGAACGATTTCTTACATGCGCGACAGGTATAGGGACAACCCAGAGGCTTGTTCAAATAGCCGGCAAAAAGTCTGTGGCGGATATCAGACAGGCTTTTTCCTATGTGGTGGAGGCGGAATATCTGCTTGAGATCATGGCGAAAACAGGATATTTGCAGGAAAGGCAAAGCCAGCCGATCATAGACGACTGCCGTGCGTTGAAGGCATTGATAGCGGAGCTTTTGGCAGAAAAGAAATAGATTTTCTATCAACTTACATTGAGAAGCTAAAATATTCTCAGCAATCAAAAATGCAGAAAACCTGTTAAAAAGGATAAATAAAATATTTTGGAGGTAATATCAATGCTACGTAAATTATTAACAGCTTTATTGACTCTGGCGGTTCTCATCTGCGCCGTACCCCTTGCTGTAACAGCGGAAACAGCCCCGCCCGCCTCTCTTGGCGCGCCGCAGCATTTCGGGGTCAGCCATTATTATGGGGCATCGTTGTATTTTACACTCAGTGCATCGGAGGATCTGCGTGATTACACAGAAAAATGGAAAGCGGATAGTGAGAATCACACTAGTCTCACCACAAACTTCCAGGTAGATTACAAGATAGATAACGGAAGCTGGCATCATACAACAGACTGGGATTCTCCCCAGACTGTACCCGATGGAATAGACGATATGTATATGGTTTTTGGCTACGAAAATAAATATAACGGCACTGACAGGTGGGATATAACGGGTATATTCCCGGAGGATGAGAATCTGGAAGCGTTGGATGAATCCGGCTGGGAATATCTTAAGAGCCATTCTGTTACTTTCAGGGCACGCTTTGCAATATCTTTTGATTATGATGAAACATTTGTACTCTCACCCTGGTCAGATGAATTCACTCTTTCTGCAAAGGATAAAAAAGATTACAACAAGCTCATAAACCATGCCCCTTCACTGGCTTCCGCCGATTTAGGAGCAACGCCAAGCGGCGAGCCGTATTTCCTTATCAAGCTGGGCAAGATACCCGGAGATATTCAAGATCTCAATTCCATGGCAGGAGGCTCCATGCGTACTGAGGTGTGGATGAGAGGAGCAACAGACAAAGACTTCAGGTATATAGATTATGAGTGGGCTAATGAGGAGACTATATATGTAGAGGCAAGCGACTGTTTTCCCGGCAGTAGTTCACAAACGAACTATGATGCTGAGAGTTATGAAATTAAGGTGCGATATGCTCTTGATTTAAGAGAATATAAGCAGACGGGATATTTTGATACCGCTACATCCAACGTTGATATCTACGGTCCCTTCTCCAATGTTATATCCCGCAACATGCCGTCATGGAGCAATGCAAGCCAATGGGCGACTGCGGAGCTTATGAGGGCTAATGAGGCGGGATTGATCCCCGACATTCTGAAGGGCGCTGATATGACGGGACCAATCACCAGGGAGGAATTCGCAGAACTGGCGGTAAAGCTTTATGAGCAGACAATGGGTATAGCATCAGCGCCTGCTTCGCCCAATCCTTTTAAGGACACAACAAATCCGCAGATACTAAAGGCTTTCAAACTTGGGATCACCACAGGCACCTCCGCTACCACCTTTGCGCCCAAGGAGCTTACCAACCGCGAGCAGGTGGCGACGATGCTGAGCAGAGCCATAAGAACCATGGCTCCCGGAGGAGATTTTTCCACGGCGGGAGCACCGGGCTTCAGCGACAAGAAGGACATATCCGCCTGGGCTCTTGACCATGTACTGTTCATGGCCAGGTTGGGAATCATCAAAGGCAGCGGCGACAAATTCATGCCCAGGGCAACTACTACTGCCCAGACGGCGGCAGGTTATGCGACCACCACCAGGGAGCAAGCCATTGCCATGGGCGTGAGATCTTTTGAAAAACTGAAATCCGGTGATCTGGGCGAGTTGGGGGGAAATACCTCAACAGCCCCGGTTCAACCCACGCAACCCACCCAACCGGCGGAGCCTGTAAGTGCAGCTTCCGGCATACCCAAGAACGACAAAGGCATTGCAGGTGTATGGCTGGGGACTTTTTTTCCATATGACGGTCTAGGCATTAGGTGGAGATGGATGACGTTTTTTGAAGACGGTACTTTTTATTTTGATCTGCCTTTTAAAGGATTCATTGGCTATGATAGATCTGAAAGTAAAAAAACTCATGATCATTTTTGGGGAACCTATACGTTTTCCGGGGGTTCAGGCATCTGGAAATACAATGAACAAATCACCGACGGAAGCGAAATGACAATTGCAGATGACGGCGGTCTTGATACAGGCGGTTATGGCAGGTTTTACCGATGCGTTTCGGTAGATGGCCTCAAACTGAACGGTGCTTACACGACATATGCCGATTCCAGCGACCCTGATTTAAAAAAGGAAGGCATAAAGCCGGTTATCCGCTTTAAAACAGATGGAAGCTTTATAGATGAAGGGTTATACATGAAACTTGATCCCATTTCTGAGGATGAAGCGCAAAGGGCTCCGGGAAGCGGTACTTATGAAATAAAGGATTTCAGCCTTATTTTGCATTATAATGACGGGCGTACAAAGCAGGCAGGTTTTACCCTGGGCTATAAAGGTTCAATACAGGAAAGTCCCCCCTACATTACTATGTACCTTATGACGATGACAAAGATGCCATAACATATGCTTCGCACCATACATTTGACAATGAATTTTAAGTGGCACAAACATATTTATTAAGCTATTTACTCTCGTTGAATCATATACCGTGAAAAAATGTGTTTGGTAATAGGAGGTTTAGCGTGAAACATTCAACAGCTATAAAACCGGGGCTGAAGGGATGGTTACATACAGCGGTGCTTTTAATACTGATAGTCTTTATCACTGCACTTATTCTCCCGGCGCTTGCCGCATGCGGAAAACAAAACGCTGCCGTGTCTGATGCAACAGTGGTGAACACGGAGCCATTGCAGCCCGATGAAACGAAGGAGAACACAGAGCCGTCGCAGCCAGCGGCAGTGAACGAAGTGTGGGATGACTTGTTTTCATATGACGAAACAGAATCTGTGCAGTTTAATCCTAAAATCCCTACCGAAATTTATAACTACACAGGTTCCTCAACATTGAACGCCTTATAAATATTGCGTTGTTCCTTTGTTGTAGGATAGATTATGCGTGTTCCGTTAATCTCCTGTAAACGGTGCCTGGAGAGCGTATGCAACAACTGTTTCAAGGTGATGTTTTTATACATGTCCTCATCAGACATAACCCTGTGGATTTCCGACAGCAGAACCAGAGCTATAAAACCAACGAATACCTTAGTCTGCATACTTTCTTGGCTGTGTACCCGCAGCCTGCCGAGGTCAAGGCTTTTCTTCAAACGGAGAAACCCCTTCTCGACAATATCTTTCTCTCGGTAGATACGCATTGCCTCTTTAGCATTGTCGATGTCGTTACTGATGATGACAACCCAGCCCGCTGTTTCGAGCTCATTGCTTATCACATCCTCACGGATGCTAACAGTGTAGCCGGATGCCACTTTCTCTGACCTCCTGATGCTAAGGTATTTCGTATGTTCATTGTCGTCTGCATATTGAGCGGGAGATTTCTCTGCCTCTTCACGAAGGGTTGCGATATGTGCATAAAGATCCTCGCGCCTTTGGAATGCTTTCTTTGCACTGTAGTAAATGTGTGTAAAAACTTTGTGTTCCTTGTCCCATACACGAACTTTTGAGACAGCCCTCATGGAATCGCCGTTAACAACAATAGTATTTTGCACACAGTCAATATCTTTACGTTCTCCAGCTACTTGATGCTTTGCAAAGGAAGACGTGAACGGTATGGAGATTATGAATTTCTTTATTTTTTTATCTTCCAGCATGGCAGTAACATTCTTGCGGCTGAAGAATCCCTTGTCCATGACAGCAAGCACCGGGCGTCCGTCTGTGATAGAGTCAAACTTTGAAAAAGTGGTCCTCAGAGTGCTTACGTCTTTAAGGCTTCCACTGTACACCGTCTGATAGACCGGCAGGCGCGATGTCTCTCCCATCAGCATGCAGATGTTAATCTGTGGAAGGTTTTCGTGGTCACGGTTATACCCCCATTCTACATCGTCCACCAGTTCCGAATAGGATGATGTAGAGGTTATGTCCAGTGCAAGGTATTCCTGCTCACTACGGTAGCTGCACCATGATTTGAAAAAGCCTTCTCGTTCCTCCGGCTTTATTGTTACCATCAATTCACTGATGCGTTGGGAAGACATGCTGCTCACAGGCAAGCACTCTGTATCTTTAATCCATTCCTCACAATAAAGGAAAGGGTCGCCTGACGAGATGAGGTAACATGCCAGCATAAAGATTTCCTGCCAGTAATGCGGTACGGAAACAGCGAGCGACTCCGTCAATCCGATCTTGTCTGAAAGATGGCGGAGCAAGTAGAAAAGGCCATAATCTCTGACAGTAGACTGCTTTATGTCATTTACTGAAAACATCTTTTCGGTGGATGGGATTTCCACAGGTGTTCCCACCTCGCTCATGCGTTCAAGATACTCTGGCTTGTAAACAGGCAGCCCAGTTTTTAAGTCTATCTTCCCTATGATTACACGGTTATTCCGTGGGTTACCATTATTGTCTCTGTAGGCAGTGCATTCGTACAAATATGTATACTTTCCAACTTTCTGCTCTATGACATAACTCACCCGATCACCCCCCTGTAGTTATAATAATTATAACTACAATTCCCGGAAAAGTCAATTGATTTATGCCACAATATGATGATGTTATGCAGAAATACCGCACTTCCCAATGCTTTCATGAGTACCATTGGTTGTAGTTATAAATTTTAGGTGGGAGCGTAGGATATAAGATTCAGATAATCGCATGTATATAAATGCCAGTATTATAAGCTTATGATTGGCGCCGGTAAAACTAAGAAGTACTATTATGCTTAATAAGCACACCATGTACGGAACTGCTTCATCAAAAAAAGCTCTTTCATCATCTTTTTTATTATTATGTTTAAAAAAACATAATAATCTTATCATTATTAGTCCATCTAAACCTGTATTAATACCTATAATATGCAAATAAAGTTTTATTATCCAGAAGCATACACAATCCAGCGGAAAAAGCAATAGAAATACATCTACCAACTCCATGCCATACATCCTCGACTTCATTAATACTGTACCACTCGGCGAAAAGCCCTGTTTCACCAAATTGCTTCTTATCTACTGAAGGTGACTTGAGTTATAAGTAAGCATACCGCTACTACCACTCTTCATCTTCTTCCTCTATTTCGTCTTCATCAGAATCCATTCCATTATTAATATCTTTTATAGAACAGCCGCAACTAGCGCATTCAATATATCCTTCACCATAGTTAACCCAATTATGCGCACCGCATTTTTGGCACCTTTCAAGTAAATCAGATAATCCCATTTTATCACCTCACCTCAACTCTATTCGTTTTAAATAAAAATCTATACCAGTTATTATTAATCACCGTTTTACAACCATTCGTACCATCCATCATCTTCAAACATGTTAAGACAATACCACTTACAATCGTCACTCTCTATGAACTTATATTTATGAAAATGAGAAAAAAACCATTTTTGTGGTCTATACATTTCAAATACTTCGTCCAGTACTTCCATTGAAGGATCATCAATAATACCTGCTTCCACATCAATACCTGTCGGTTTTGTATGACTTATAACTATATCAACATCTAATTCTTCCGTGGGCAAGTCATCGTAGGTCAATTCTTCTTCAATAAAGTAATTAAGTCCTTCGCACCGGATGTCTCGATCAATAGATACTGCACCTCCCATAAAAAGTACGATCATACCATTTGGTAATTGCAGAGTGCTTCCCCGAGGCATATAAAAAACATTGTCAGCAATCTCAGTTTTCTCATCATAATTCTTTAGTACCGAGTGGTCTTCATGATTTCCATCACAGAAGTAGATGGGAATTTGATTGTCATTCCACAACCCTTCAATATAATATTTATCTGGCCAATAACCAAAATCCCCTGTGGATAAAACGATCTCAGGCTTAAGCTTTTCAATGGCTTGTCGAAACTCCGTGAATCGTCCGTGGACATCTCCTACTACCAAAATTCGTTGTAGTCTCTTCATCATAAGTTACCTCCTTTGCCGAATTGGATGCATCTTTTGATATACTAAAGGTGTAAATAAACTTTTTCATATTCCAAAGTCTCCGTGTTAATTGTGATACCTCGTATCTGATCATTATAGCAGGACGAATTGATCACCATGGTCTCTCCGATATTCTCCACACCGAAAGCTTCGTGAACATGACCGCAAAAATATATTGCCGGCTTCTCGCTGATAATAAAATCATTAACAGCCTTGCTTCCGTAATGCCATCCAACAATATCCATATCTAAAGTGCCAAGTGGCGGTTGATGAGCCACCACAAACTTCTTATACAGTTCCAAATTTTCAAGTGCATGTGCAATTTCTAATTCGTTGCATTCCCTATCCGTCCCATGGTGTTTTATACAGACTTTCTCAAAAGGAACAAACTTGCTTTCTAATTTCATCTTGACTGCATTTGGCAAATAACTCATATCATCACTCTTTGGAATATAAACATCGTGATTTCCAAGAATATAATATACATTGGAGCATTTTATTTCCTTTATCATCTCGCGAAAGCATAAATAGTCTTCTTCCTGTTTCAATAATAGATCCTTTTTGGTATAACAATAATTACCATCTCCGAAAATATCACCGCAAAATAATACAACATCAATATCGCTTTTTTTATTTATATAACTAATTATCGTTGAAAGAGCAAAAAAACTTCCATGAAAATCGCTGGTTGAAAAAATATTCATAATGACACCCTAAAAAAATAGTGAGCTGCGTAATCAAAAGGTTTATAAATTTTTGTTGATTTTTTACTTAATAAATTTATTGTTTTTCACATCCTATTAATACCAATAGTGTCCCTTCTCAACAATGCACTCATGTGTCTCTCCGCTGAGAATAATGTCATATTCAATGTTTTTTGGAATTTGAATAACTTTCAGTTCTGAAAGACTCCAATATAGAGCCTTTGCAACCTTGATGAGCACTGGATTTTCACGATCAACATTTCGACCATATAATTCGTGTCTTACAATTTCCGTTATATTATCTTTAACATCAAATGAATTACGTTTTACTAAATGCCCGTAATCTTTTAAAGAAATAACATCAACGTGAAACCAATAATTAATATTGGGATAATCAATTTTTCTTACGTATTCATCGCTATTGATCTGATGTCCGGTTACGCTATCAAATATTTTTTCTTCATCACTAATCTTGTTGTAGAAAAATGCTGTTTTCTGGTACTTTTCTTTTATGTATGCAATTACTATATCTGGGTCTTGAATTACATCTAACCCACAATTACGTGAAATAACAATTTCTCGTGTATCTGCTTTCATCACAACCATCCTCTCTGAAACTATAGCTCCTAAAGAAGCTCTACTCCCCACAATCCACCAATTATTTTGTACATCTCTTAATCATTCATCGTTTTCATCAGTATACTCCACTACTATAAATGCCCTTGGACATCCTCATGAGATAAAGGAAAATTATACATCTTGATAATCTCCTCAACTAAAAAAGTCAAACTTTCCTGTGGGCATATTGATTAACTTGACTTCTGTTTTATCCCATATATTCATTCCTAACCCACTTCAATTATCAAAATCCTTTCAAATACAATTGATATATGCCCCTAACAATGTAACTATAGTTTATGAAATTGTATCATCTTAAAAATTCGTAATATCAATATTTTGTAATATATTGGGGGACTCACGCACTGCAAATTTGCCTACTAGTAGCGTTGGTGTGTTAAAAGCGATACGTTCAAACTCTTTGTCCGGCATATTTCCAAGAGTAATTTCTTTTTTATATAGCAACTTAAGTATATTAAATATAGTTTTAATTTTTGAAGTATTATTTTTATATTTTATGTTTATGTAAATCAAAGCGTAGAAATAAGCATCGCGGTAATCATAAAATGATGGGGTAGCATATTTTGTTAAATTATTGTTTTTATCAAGATAAAATGGTAAGTTTTTATAAAATTCCATCACCTTATCCTGACAATCATTAGTGTTTTCTCTACATCCGAGAGACGTTTTATATTCGAGGGCGCATTCTATAAACAATAGAAATAATTCCTCATATTTATCAACCAGCTCATGGTCATTAGGGATTATCTTGTTTATTTTACTTTTATGATAGAATGTAAACTTAATATCGCGCCCGCAGACAAGTATTTCCTTTTCTTTATTGGCATAAGCATATGTACGCAAGTTACGCAATTGTTTTGTATAACCCTTCAACCACAAGAAAGAAGCTACGTAGCCAATTGTGTATTCGCTAGACATATCTAATGTCGTAATTATTCCATCATTATTTAGGCTACAATGATTTTTGTCAAGATAATCATAATTCCGAAGGTTTTCATCATATATTACACCAATTTTGGTATTCGGAATTTCAAAGACAGCGATACCGTTATATCGGTTTTCAGGAGTTTCCAATCTTTCAATAGCTGATTTCAGACTTTTTGTGGTTGATATCCAGTAATCCTTTTTTTGTTTTCTGTCTCCGCATGAGATATGCGAAAATGCATCCAAAATAATATCATCCCAAGAGAGTAATTCTTGTAGCTCTGAATTCATTTTTTTGGGGTTATTTTCCTCATACTTTATTGCTTTGTACAAAAACATAAAAAATACCTCCATCACATAAATTAATTTGTGGTCATTCATTAGGGTTTTATGATTATTCTTTAGTTGAATGGTTCAACTATTTATCTTTCTTTATGCAGATCATCCCTCCCATTTTGTAATTATGTCATTAATTAGTTCTTCCGCCGTTTTTGATTCATTTTCGCTGATATATTTTAGTATTTTTAATACATTTTCGGCATTCAGGCTAACAGAAAACCCATAGTTTACATTATTTAGTAAATATTTATTTGACTTTATTTTCTCATAAATAGAAATTTGGGCACTAATCATTTTCGATAGATTCAAAATCTCACTGCTAACACCAGTTAGCGAGATATCACAATTATTAAAAAGACTTTCCAACTCAATTACAATCAACAATCCATCAACTTCTTTTTTTTCTTCTTCTGTTAGATATTTTTTCTTTAGCCATTTTCTTTCTACCCCAATAAAACTTTCTAATTTTTCTAAATGCTTTTCAGGAATCTCCTGTTCGCCAGAACGCCAAAGGTAGATGTTTGATTGTGAAACACCTAAACTCTCAGCAATTCCTTTCCCCTTAATATTCAAACCATTCAATATATAAGCAAAACCTGTCATAATAACAAGAAATCTCCTCTCATATTTGCCTAATTATGCTACATTGCAAATATAATATGTGATTATATTATATAAACACATAATAACCGAGTTATATGTTGTTGTCAAGTAATTTTTGTTTATTGAAAAATAAATAAAAAAAAACGTTAAAATGAAAAGTTAAAATCTTTCTTTACTATAGCCTTACCCGGTGTTAGTCTGTCGTAAAATTGTCCAAGTAAAGTCTTCACTATTATTAGCACTTATGCATATGTAAAGTCTATGGTCCACTAAGGAGCGTCTAGTTGGATTCTCGTCACGATTAGCACTTATGCATATGTAAAGTCTATGGTACGATAGACATGCAGTGTCGGTAAGGAGGTCTTGTATGAAAGAAATACATCATTTAATATTGCATGATCGTCAAGCCATCCAGTCCGCAATTGAATATAGAAAAACCAAAGCTGAAATCGGCCGATTTTTGGGGAAAGATCCGTCCGGGGTTAGCAGTGAGATACTTAGGCACCGTGAACTAAAGGAACGCAATGCTTTCAACCGTCCGGTTCTCTGTTCTAAGCGAAAAACTTGCAAAATACGCAAATGCCTAAAAACATGTAAGGAATACGAAGAGCCTACATTTGTCAGGCGCGATAGACTACTTGGTGTTTGCAATGGTTGTGAGAAACGTGCAAAGTGCCCTATGGACAAGTATTTTTATCATGCTGCGATAGCAGATTCCAAGTACCGAAATGAACTGGTCTCTTGTAGAGAAGGTATAAACATGGAAGAAACTGGGAGAAATCTCATGGGCAAGATCATATCGCCACTTCTCAATCAAGGTCAGTCCGTTTATCAAATTCTAGCAAACCATCCTGAAATGCAACTCTCTGACCGCACTTTGTACCGCTACATAGAAACCGGGGTATTCAAGAAATTTGGAGTGGACAATTTTCACTGAAAGAGCAAGTCAACCGCAGGCAGTTCAAGGAAAAATACAAAAAACGTAAGGAACCTGCCAACTACAATGGTCGCAAATACACCGAATACCTTGAGTTCATTCAACAGAATCCTGGCATCTCCGCTGTTGAAATGGATACCGTGTACAATCAGCAGAGTGGTCCATACATACAAACGTTCATGTTCACTGGGATACAGTTTATGGTCGGATGTCTTCACTGTGAAAAGACCAGCGAGAGCATGTCTTCAGCTTTGAATAACTACTAGAAAGAACTAGGAGGTGAACTGTTTTCAAGGCTTTCAAGGCTCTTCAAGCTTCTTCTCACTGATCGAGGCAGCGAGTTTGAAAAAGTCAATCTAATCGAACAAGGTGTGGACGGAAAACAACGGCTTAACATTTTTTATTGCGATGCTATGCAATCAGCGTAAAAACCGCACGTTGAAAACAATCACAACTATGTCCGGGACATAATCCATATTGGGAAGCCATTAGACAAGCTCACGCAGGATAGCATAAATATCATGTTTTCGCATATAAACTCAACTACAAGGAAAGTGCTACATGGCAGAACCCCATACGAGCTCTTTGTTTTTTATTTTGGTCACTGCGCAGCGCAGGCTCTTGGCGTTAGCGAAATCCAAAAGGATGACGTCGTTTTAAATCCATCACTTTTATTCAGAAAGTGATATGAAACCTCCGGCCCCTTTTCGACCCGAAGCCGCGCAAGCGGCAAAGGGGAAAAAAGGAGCCGGAGGTTTCAATGAAAAGATATTAATCTGGCACTGCACAATCCAAATCACCTTTTTGAACCGCCTGATTTTAGTCTATCACATGTGAAGTAAAATTAGCCGATTCTGTTTTGCTACGCTCATTTTTAACGTCTATTGGCAGTTTTAAGTCTTGCTATATAGATTTTACCGTATCTTTTATAAAAAAGCCACATAATATCCGCTACTTTTTATAGACATTACTCTTGCAAATAGACTTTACTATGTCCACCAGATTTTAACTCTTCAATTCACCTTATCTATTAATAAAGCAATTTCTGATATGTTTCCAGTAATGCAGTGTTTATAGCATCCTCCAGCATCCTACACAGATAATCTTTCTGAGCCACCGCTTTCATTAAGGATAACCTTAAGTCATCAATGATTTTCCACTTATTATATTTGCTCTTAAGTGCTAAATTCCTGATTTCGACTTTATATTCAGACTCCTTAGAAGAATCCTCTCCATCTTTCAAAACCAAATTCCTAACAACATGATACAACTGAGTACGAAGATTAGCTTCAAATTCATTTTTGATGCGGTCTGCATCTTCTTTAATTGCAACTTTTGCTTCAGGGGCAAACTTGAATTTCCCTAAGCTCTCCCTGCAAATAGCCTCCATATCACTGAATGTGGTTACAGTGACATTTTCCCAGACTTTAGCATTAGAACTATGTTGGTAACCATAAAGAAAATTCCACAATATAGCATCAAGGGTCCAGTGATGAATCTTATGAGAAAAATCACGCATTCTGCTATATTCACTGTCAACTGTGCTTCCTAAAAGATTAACACTTTGCCCCACATATTTTTCCACAGGATATTCTGGAAGTAAATAAATTGCTGTACTGGTAACGCCTATGCTGATTTTTCGCCTCACAATCTGAATACATCTTCCTAACGCATCACGCAAATCATCATACTGGCTTTCATTATATACATTGCATGCAGCTTCTCCATTACGTTTACTGTTAACTTTATTTGAAATGCAGAGAATATCCTCCTTCTTAGGCAGAATAACATGAATATCATCTGTAGCCAAACTTCTTATTAGTTTTAGCAATTCTGTTGTTCTGTGCTCGTTAACCATTCTGATTGCATTCTCGTCAGGATACTCATCTCCCTCAAATATCTGGTCTGTATCCATAAAAGTAGATATAATTATAAGCTTTGCAGGACGCATTGTCTTAAAAATAGATTCTAAATAGCTTTCATGCATTTTATTGACTGCCCTTCTGCTGGCAAAATATATTATTCCGTCATAATTATATTTTGTCAGCATTGCCTGCCGCAGCCTTTCATCAATATGACCTAAGCCATCATTGTTAAATCCAACTACATCTATTATCCTATAGGCTGAGATTTCATTTTTATCTGTCTTTATTCCTTTCCCTGGAACAAAGATACTTACAAAGTTAATCCCACAAGCAACGCTAGGGATTTCAGCAAACTCTTCCCGATCCGAATTCGTAATGATTCTCAACGCATTCCCAAACTGCTCCGGTGTCAGATTATCAAGTACACCATCCTGAAAACCAGTTTCTGAAATTATACATGTAATTTCACCACAAATCAAAGCAACCAGATTATCAATACTTTCCTTACAAGCTACCTCTTCCATAACATTATTCACAAACATCTCAACCATGTTACCAGCATCGCTTTTTGACTCACTTACCATCTCCCTGTAATTTTTTCTAAAGGAATATTCTGATGCTCCATCAATCATCAATTTAAAAATCGATGACAACAGAGCAAAATACTCCTCTGTCTTATTAATCAGTAGTCTATGAATCCGAAATGTCTCATCACTCAACTTCGACCTTTTTTCAACGGCAGCTTCCAAAAACTTTTCCTTTGCAGCTTCATTGTTTTCTGGCAAACTAGCAATAATGTTTTTGCATTCTGCTTCTAAAGCTGCCCGGATATTTTTAGTTAGCTTTGCCCTAATCTCATCATTACTAGATCTCTCAATTTCAAGAATGGCAGCTTTAAGGTCTGGGTCAATAATAGTTTCAGTCTGCCATGGGGTTGTCATTCCTTTTCCAGTCAATGATTCCATCCCAGCAACATACTCAGAACTAACCATTTTTGCAACCGTATGTGTTTTTGCTGCTGAACTTTCTCCTGCCTCCACGAAAGTAGGAATGTTTTGATAATCTTGTCTTCTCATAAAAAAACCTCCAATAATATTATTTTTACAAATGGGAATCCAGAATGTAAAGCATCCCACCAAATAATACCAAGGAGTTTCTGATAAATATTAGTGTCCAAAACATCATTTTAATGTATACTTCATCGAAATTTCCTATAACACTCTGCAAGCATTCAATGCCGACATAGCAAAAACAGTACATTTCAACAAACTGGAAACCATATGCAATTATAATAAGTATACAATGTTAATATTCCCCTGTCAAGCTCTTTTATTTTATGGTGTAAAATGAAAAGTTAAAGTCTTTCTTTACTATAGCCTCACCCGATGTTAGTCTGTCGCAAATTTGTCCAAGTAAAGTCTGCACTATTATTAGCACATATGCCTGTTTTAGTTATGCCAAAACAAATGACATGCGCATCAATTCGTGCCTAATTATGATGAATTTCTAATTACATATATTTAGTATCCGTATTTCGAAAAAAACTCCTGTCTGAAATCTGCAAGGCAATCATTTTTTATTGCATTTCTGATGTTTTCCATGAGTTTTATCAGAAAACGCAGATTATGCCAGGTAGCAAGCCTTAAACCAAGCATTTCACCGCTTTTAAACAAATGTCTTATATATGCTCTTGTAAAATTACGACATGTAGAGCAATCACATTCCGGATCAATAGGTGAAAAATCCTCTGCATATTTAGCATCTCTTACAATAATTCTCCCACGAGATGTAAATACCGTACCATTTCTACCAATTCTGGTTGGGAGAACACAATCAAACATATCAATACCGCGTATACTCCCGTCGATCAGGTAATCCGGACTACCAACACCCATTAAGTATCTTGGCTTGTTGACAGGCAGCAGTGGCGTTGTCTTTTCAAGTATATCGTTCATAATTTCACCGGGCTCACCAACACTTAAACCACCGATTCCATACCCCGGAAAATCAAGCTCGACAAGCTGCTTAGCACTCTCCTGCCTTAGGTCGGCATATGTGCTGCCTTGAACAATACCAAAAAGAGCTTGAGTTTCAGTGTTTTTATGAGCTTCTTTACAGCGTTTTGCCCACCTGGTTGTCATTTCCATAGATCGTTTAGCATAATCATAATCACACGGATACGGAACACATTCGTCAAATGCCATCATAATATCAGAGCCAAGTGCATTTTGAATTTCCATTGATTTCTCAGGGGAAATAAACTGCTTTGAACCATCAATATGAGATTTGAAGGTTACCCCCTCTTCCTTAATATCTCTTAAATCAGCAAGACTGAACACTTGAAAACCACCGCTATCTGTTAAAATAGATCTGTCCCAATTCATAAACTTATGCAGCCCTCCGGCTCTTTTAATAAGCTCATGTCCCGGACGTAAAAATAAGTGATATGTGTTTCCAAGAATTATATTTGCGTCTACTTCCTTTAATTCATCGGGAGACATCCCCTTTACAGTTGCCTGTGTACCTACGGGCATAAAAACCGGGGTATCGAAGCTCCCATGTGGTGTGTGAACCTTTCCAAGCCTAGCTCCTGTTTGCTTGCAAACATGAGTAAGCTCATATCTAACTGCTGGCATACAAAACTTCCTTTACAATATACTAAAAACCGTTGTTGTTGAAATCATTCGGGTCGTCTTTATCATTTGACTCTCTCTTATTTTTAGCAAGAATGACAAGTCCTATAACTATAAGTGAAACAGGAACTAAGTATTTTGCAAAACTTCCAAGGGCTCTAAATGACATTGAAAAGAATATAAGCGACATTCCTGTTAAAATACCTACCGGTATTAGTAAACCCTTATCTTGCTTTCCAAATATATATAATTCAAAAAGGCCAACCGCTGGGGCAAGTATAAAACCTGGCCACATAAATCCCCACAAACCCCAAAGCATGGAGCATTGACATACAATTCCCACAGTAAGCAAAATCCCACCCGGCACTAAAAGTCCAACATTTTTTGTGTTTGAATAATAACCTACATGGAATAGTAATGATGCAAAAATAATAATCATAGGCCAAAATTTACCCATTAACTGCCAAATGCTTGGTACTATGCCAAGGTTTGAAAGAAAGAGCAATAATCCGATTGTTACTAATATAGCTCCCCACCCAAATTTACCACTTGTATTCCGACTCATATATTTCATCCTCCTTCAGAGCAATCACATAATTTGCTAGATTTAACTACAACATGATTACTTCCCAGAAAGTCGTGAAACGACTTTTTCCTGCAGATTTACCAGCAGGAAGTTGCAGCTTGTTGCAACCTAGTGCAATCACATTATGGTTATCCAGCCTTCATTCGAAGGCTATTAAATTAAAGATATCTTAGATTTCATTAGAAAGCCACTTTGTGACTTTCTGGATGGTAACCATAATATAATTATAGACTGTTACTATGAAAAAAGCGTTAGCCATTCATTAAAGTTTAATTAGAAATCACTCTCGGAGTTTAATTATTATTAAATTTTGATTCCACCACATACCCGCAACCAGACGTTTTTTAACTCTAATTGTTGAAAATACGCGAAGATATGAGGTACATCTTGTTGCCTCACTATTAACTCAACTTTCTCACAGTGTTTTAGGGCGCTTGCCTGCACAGCAGGCTACCGACGGCGATGTGATATCCCACCTCAGCATGTCGGCACCAGCGCCTCAAAACACTAGTCGCAAGTTAAAATGGGAAAGTTGAGTTATAGACTAAAAAAAGATTGTGGTGTAAAAATCTCCTCCAGCCATTCAATGCTAAGCTTTACCCATCCGGCTATATGAGGAAATGAGCCGTTTTTTGCAACATCCGTTTCTTCAGTGGCAAGTGATAAACCATGCGGTCCTTTAGTGTAAACATGTAGTTCGAAAGGGATTTTTTCTTTTCGCAACGCGCTAGCAAACATAAGGCTGTTTTCAACTGGAACCGCTACATCTTCAACCGTATGCCATATAAAAGACGGTGGTGTGTTTCTTGAAACCTGTGTTTCAAGAGACATTTCCTCTACAAGATTTATCTCCGGGTTTTTTCCCAATAAGTTTTCTCTTGAACCAATATGGCAATAATTTTTCATTGAAATCACAGGATAAGCCAATATTAAAGCATCCGGTTTATTCATTCCGATATGTATTCCACTAACATCAAGTAAAGGTTTGTTCCAATGGACACCAAGACTTGCTGCAAGGTGAGCACCTGCAGAAAAACCACAAATGGCTATTTTAAAGCTATCGACATTCCATTCTTCGGCGTTACTGCGAATCAGGCACATAGCACGAGAGCAATCCAAAATTGGTTGGGGATGCCGCCTTGGCGCAACACTGTAATTCAAAACAAATGCATGGTATCCATTTGCATTGAACTGCATTGCAATGGGTTCCGCTTCCCTCTCTGAGGTATAAGCGTATCCTCCGCCGGGACAAATCAAAACAGCAGCTCTTTTTTTATTACCTGACAAGATGTATGTTTCAAGAATAGGATCAAAATCGTCATTGTAAGCCTTGTCTGTTTTTACATCATCCCAGATTTTAATTTTTTTATTAAGCATTAAAATCATCCTTTCCATGATTTTATAATAATTACATGCATTTTTACATGCTTCTTTTTTAAAAAATGGCTAAGCTCTGACTAACATCATTTTTTAACGCTTTTTCAGAAAAACACATAAAAAAATGAGTGTGTGACTTTTCTTATAGTGTGTAACTTTTCTTATAGCGTTATATAATGAGCATTGCATCCCCGAAGCTGAAAAACCTATATTTATGTTCTATGGCCTCTTTGTATGCAGAAAGTATATTCTCTCTTCCCGCAAAAGCGCTAACCAGCATTAACAGCGTGGATTCAGGCAAATGAAAGTTTGTTATAAGCCCATCAATAGCCTTAAAGCGATATCCGGGATATATAAATATATCGGTCTCCCCTTCTCCCGGATTAGCTTTTCCATTATCTAAAGCAACGGTTTCGAGCACTCGGCAGCTTGTGGTACCCACAGCAATAACACGTCCGTTGCGCTCTTTTGTATTGTTAATTATATCACATGTCTCCCGGCTTATTGAAAAATGCTCAGAGTGCATGTGATGCTCAAGAATATTTTCTGTTTTTACAGGTCTGAAGGTTCCAATTCCAACGTGCAGAGTTAATTCAGCAAATTCAATTCCCAAGGATTTTATTTGATCAATCAATTCTTTTGTAAAATGAAGCCCCGCAGTAGGAGCTGCGGCAGATCCCTTAAGCCTCGAATAAACAGTTTGATAACGCTCTTTATCCTCAAGACTTGCTGTTATATATGGCGGAAGCGGCATGATTCCAATATGATCCAGGATTTCTTCAAAAATTCCTTCATAAAAAAACCTAACCAATCTGTTTCCATCATCCACTATGTTAATAATTTCCGCTATTAAGGCTCCACTGCCGAAAACAAAGCGTGTTCCTGGCTTAGCCCTTTTACCTGGCTTTAAAATAACCTCCCAAATATCATCTTTAATTCTTTTTAAAAGAACAAATTCAATTTTTCCGCCTGTATCTATTCGTTCTCCAATAAGTCTAGCCGGAATAACCCTTGTATTGTTAACAACTAGACAGTCCCCGGGTTTTAAAAAGCTTTTAATGTCGTAAAAATGCTTATGATTTACTTCTCCAGTAAATCTATCTAAAACCAAAAGCCTTGATTGATCCCTCCTCTTTGGAGGGCTTTGTGCAATCAATGATTCCGGTAATTCATAGTGAAAGTCATTAAGATGCATGTTTATATACCTTTCTTAATACACAAAAACATAACTAAAAATATCCTCAGTAGTGAGGTTATTATACCATGAATTCATGGAAAGCGTCAGCTTATCACTCGGTGTAACCGAGAGCAGACGAGCATCGGCTGCATAATTCATGATACAATGTTCTCGGGTACCCGTTCGAAATCTTTGATTTCGGTAACGGGTGAGGTTATTATATCATGATTTCGAAGAAATGCTATGATTATCTTACATAAATACACGAAGTGATTTTCTAATGAGTCACTATTTAAAGACAACTCTTATGGAATCGACATGTTGAGGCGTAATATCCTAAAGTTGTCAATAGCCTGCTATGCAGGCAAGTGTTCATAATACTACAATAAAGTTAGGTAAATGAGAAGTAATTACTAATCAATTGCGTGTCTTTATTCTGTGAGAATATATTGATTGATAATTTTCTGCTCCAGCTCATAAAAATCCGGATTTTTTACCGTACGCATGTTGAAGGGCATTGGATTTTTAAGCTCAAGCAGAATCTTAGCGGGTTTATCAGAAAGAACATAAATTTTGTCTGATAACAGAAGAGCTTCCTGCACATCATGCGTAACCATTAAAACGGCAAGCTTTGTAGAAAGCCATAATTTTTTAAACATAGTTATCATTTGTGTACGCCTTTTTAAATCCAATGATTGAAATGGTTCATCCATAAACAAAATATCCGATTTTACTATAAATGCTCTTGCCATTGCGAGGCGCTGATTCATTCCTCCACTAAGCTGAGATGGGTAATGCTTCTCATAACCTTTAAGACCAACTCCATCTAAAATTTCAATGCATAACTGAAGCTTTGTTTTCTTATCAAGTGTGTCGGGCAACACAAATTCCAAGTTATCAATAGCATTTTTCCATGGAAGCAGTCTTGTTTCCTGAAACAAAAAACTTATTTTTTTATTATCCATACCAACAAGCTCGCCGCTATCAGGCACAATAACTCCTGCGGCAATGTTAAGAAGCGTTGTTTTTCCACAACCGGAGGGTCCTAAAATAGATGTAATGCTACTATCCTCAAACGACATACTAAGACCTTCCAATACATTTATCTGTCCAAAGCTTTTATGAATATTAATCATTTCCGGCATAAAAATCTCTCCTCTCAAATAATTTTTTTAATAAAAAATCAAAAAGAAGAGATATCACAACCACTATTACTGCCCACGCTATGATTCCTGCAATATCTATCTGAATTTTTTGCATGTACATTTGTGCTCCGATTGTGTTATGATTTACAAAATTGAACACCTCAGCTGTCACCATTATTTTAAAATTAAGCCCCAAAGCAGAACGGGCTCCGGCTATTAAATAAGTGTACAGAGAAGGTAAATATATTCCCATAATTATTTTCTTTCTGCTTACGTCGTAAACACTTGCCATTTCGAGAAGCTTCTTATCAACACCTGCAAGCCCTTCGGCAATATTTGTGTATAAAACAGGAAAAACAACGAAAAAACAAATAACAATAGGTGTAATGGAAACAGGCAGTAGTAAAAGAGCTATCAAGATTAGGGCAACGGAAGGAATTGAGCGGATTATACCTGAAATCTTGTCCATAACCACGTATACCGGTGGCAAAAGTTTACTTAAAATACCAAAAACAAGTGCCGGTATAATAGCTATGGCAAAGCTTACAAAAACAGCTTTCACTGTATTCATTACAGATGGCAGGAACGCTTTGCTCTGCATTATAGAAACAAAGGAAAGTAACACTTCATAAGGGGAAGGGAAAATCAAGGATTCCCTTCCCAGCGATAAGAAATGCCAAATAATAACCAACACTACAATAAAAATAAGATAATACAGCTTTTGCGTGTGTTTCTTCATATTTACCTACCGGATTTCATAATATAATCCTTCATCAGGAATAGCTCCACCAACGGTTGTAGGATTAAAATCAAAGAGGATCTTATAAAAGTCATTAAGCTCCTTTTTTACGTCTCCAATAAATTCATGTCTTATATTATTTCCAGGCATGGATTTTTCAACAACTGCCGCTTGAAGACCAAGCCCCATTTCTTCTGCATAAACACCTGCCAATGATGGATTTTCGTTGTTCCAAGCCATTCCGTCTGCCAGTATATTAACATATTCCTTAACAAAGCCCGGACTTTCATTTATTAGGTCTTCCTTTACAAAAATACCTGCTTGAGGGTATCCTGCCGTGGTTTCGAAAGATTTCTTCCACTCCTCCTGCAAATCTAAAAATACATTGGTGTCAGGTTTTTTTGTTTTGACTGTTGTTAAAACGGGTTCGGGAAGCATTGAGATTTTTGCTTTTCCCGCCAGGAAGTTCGGGGCAAGCTCTGTTGCACCGGACAGGTAAATCAAGTTTACATCCTTATCAGGATCAATATTGTTCTTTTGTAAAAGCGTCCTGAATACTATATCGGGTACAAGACCTTTTCCCATCATATAAATATCTTCACCTTTTAAGAACTCCCATCCCTCAATGCTCTCAGATGAAGCAATATAAAGGTTCCCCCAGGTAACAACAGAAGTCAGCTTGTAAGGCATTTGTTTTTGGTATAATTGTGCGGCAAGGTTAACCGGCATTACTGCAAAGTCAGCTTCCTTAGAAGTGAGTCTTGCAACAATCAGATCAGTTGTCGGTACTACTTCATATTCCACCTTTGTACCATTTACCTCTTTTGTATCTTTCATAGGTTTTACGATGCTTACAGCAGTAGCACCGGCAGGAGCAACAACTTTAACTTGTTCCGGTTTTTTCTCAGGGGTTTCAGTTTGTGTTGTGACAGTCTGATTGTCTGTTACAGTTGTACCTATAGTTTCTGAACCGGTGACATCTGTCCCATTGTTAGTAAATGCACACGAAGCTAAAAAAAACACGGAAATCAGCATAGCAGTAAAAATTAGAACTTTCTTTTTCATAATAATCCTCCATTAATAGATAGTATTGCATAGTAAAAATTACTTTCTTATGCAATTAAAAAAGCCCAAATCATTTGGGCGGGCAGTGGTAATTACCTTCCCCTCCACAAAGATTCCTCCATGTTATCAGGTATGTAAAATAAGAAATCCTTACTGCAGCTTCTTTGCCCACAGCTTAGATTACTATTCGCTTGTTATTATTTTAACACATTTTTTGCATTTGAAACAGTATATAAAAAAAAATTTTTGCTTTACCTGTGGGCTTTAATTGAATACGTATATAATTTCGAATGTACAGGTATGCAAAAGCATTATTGAATACAAACACACATTGGCTAATGAGTACCTAAAACTAAACTTCTGATCTTTAAAATCTAAAGTAGGCTTAGCCTACACCCCAATATAGGAACTCATAGATGCAAAACATGAATATTCTTGTTTATTAATGTTTTGCATCAGTAAGTTACTGAGAAGCAATGAAAAAATTTAATTTGAAAGCATTGAAAATACGGTATAGTTTTAGCTTTGCAAAAAGCGGGGTTCTTATTCATTTCTTTATTTTAACGAAGCTTTAAATTTGTTTTACGTATATTTTAAATTAGTTTGCAGACGCTATCTTTATGTCGGCATATTTAAATAACAAGGAGGCAATTAAATGAACAGTAATATGCAAAATCAAAATCAGGCTAATAAAGCCATGCTTTCTTCGAAAAATTTAACAATTTTGGATGACCAAATGAGTAAGGAAGCTTTAAACTACAAAAAAATGAATATGTATGCAAACTCATGTAATGATCAGCAATTAAAAACAGTATGCCAAAAAGCAGCTCAAATGCATAAAAAGCATTTTGATACTCTTTATAATTATTTAAATTCTCATAACAAACCAGCCCAGATGCAATAATTGAAAGGAGACAAGATATGCATACTAATCAAAATTTAAATGAGCAGGATATGATGACCGATGCTTTAAACACGGAAAAGCAGTCAATTACATCATATGGAACTTATCTTGCAGAAGCAACATGCCAGCAGCTAAGGCAAGAACTTAACCAGATAATCGCAGATAACCAGCAAGTACAATATGAAATCTATGACCATATGAAGCAAAGAGGTTGGTACCAGGCAAAAAATGCGGAAATGAATGAATTGCAGCAGGCAGTGCAAAAATTAGGTCAATTAAAGCAAGGTATCAGCGGGTAAAAAATAAAGCATTTTTGAATTGAAGCACTCATTTGCCACACATTTAAAGCCCGGAGTTTTCTCCAGGCTTTTTCTATTTGTATGTATGTATGTATGTATGTATGTATGTATGTATGTATGTATGTATGTATGTATATATTCCAAGTTTTCTCAACGCTTTTCTCAACGCTTTTCTCTATGCTTTTCTTAAATTTCTGGTTATACAAATTTTCCAGTATTTTAACCATTAATATCATTTCAATATATTAATCTGCTATCATTTCGGCATTTTAAACTACTATCATTTCAAAATTTTGCCTTTATTATTTTTTAGTGTTTTTATTTTCCTATCATTTCAGCATCTTAACCATTACTATTTTTTATAATTTTCAAACATCAGCTTGCACTTATCTGCTCTGTATTTCGAGACAATATATTCAACAGGCTGACCGCTTTTTGAGAAAAGTACATTATTTACCTCTATAAGGGCTTGTCCGGGTTGCAGCTGCAACAGTCCGGCATCTGATTGATCTGTATAAATAACCTCAAGAGAGCTTTTTGAGCTACATGGCACCAAAGGATATTTCCCTCGAAGTATTTCAAATGATGGCTTTTTATTATTAATGTCATCAATTAAATCCGGAAAAAGATTTAGTGGGATATATGATGTATTGATTGAAAAAGCCTCTTCATTTCGAGTATTTACATATGTAATGGAAGCGAATTCATGTTTTTCTGCTTTTATATTAAATATATCCTTCAGTTTTCCTATTTCATCTGTAGTAACAGTGGTAATAGATGTTATATTCTTTTTTTCAGGTTCAAGGCTATCAAGAATTGAATCTGTAAAGCCATTATAATCCTTAATGTTTATATTGGATTTTCTTTTTGTAACAAAGGTTCCCTTACCCTTTAGCTTATATAACTGCCCATTATTTGTCAGCTCATTAATTGCTTGTCTGACTGTAGGACGGCTGATACCATATTTTTCACACAAATCCTGCTCTGAAGGAATCTTGGAATCCTCTGCAAAAAAACCAGATTCTATTTTTTTAAGAATTATGTTTCTAAGTTGACAATATAATGGCACAGTACTGTACTTATTTATTGCGCCCACGTCTCTTACCCCCATTTGCATCACATATTTAAAACATAATGTTGTAATTATGTTCTTACATCATATCAGGTTGAATAATAATATTCAAGAGTTCTGTTTAAAAATTTTATCATTAGTACTTAAGTCTTATTCAACGAAGTGAATTAAATGTTATATTACTACACGTTAAGATTAATAGCTTTCGCTAAGTTTTGAATTTTGTGTCAGATGAAAAAAGAAGTTGCATTTCTTTGCTTGCATACCTTGTATCTAAAGAATTACCATAGGAATTTTTTTGCAAGATTTTTTTCCTCCAAGTTTATGTTGTCATTGTTAAGACGACATGAAGTTCTTACATAATGTTCAAATCTGTTGCATGACATATCTATTATATATTCTTTCTCTCTAAAAATCCAGATATAATTTACTATTTTTAACGATGTGAGTTTTTTATTGTTGTTATCTGATTATCTCCCAGAAAGTCATGAAGTAACTTTAGTCGTTATTAAAGACGATTCGATAATCATTAGAAGTCACTTCGTGGCTTTCAGGGTAATCATAATAATTTTTGCAACACTACTAATTCAACACATATACAGAATATCTCCATTGCCTTTTTAAGCTCTTCAATTTGTGGGTATGACGGAGCAATACGAATGTTTTTATCATCCGGATCAATCCCATACGGGTAAGTTGCACCGGCATTCGTAAATGAAACCCCTGCCTCCTTAGCTTTAGCCACCACTTCTTTTGCACATCCCTTTGGCGTATCAAAGCTTATGAAATATCCACCCTTTGGGTTCGTCCATTTTGCTATATTAAGATTTCCAAGGTTTTTATCTAGAATATATAATACGGCTTCAAACTTCGGTCTTAAAATTTCTGCATGCTTTTTCATATGGGCTTTGACACCTTCCAAATCCTTGAAAAAACGCACATGAAGCAGCTGATTTATTTTATTTGGTCCTATTGTCTGTATGGAAATAAGCTTTTTTATATTCTCAATGTTTCCTTTACTAGCTGCTATCGCAGCAACGCCTGCTCCGGCAAATGAAATTTTTGCGGTTGAATAAAACATAAAAACCCTATCCTCATTGCCGGCTTTTTTGCACTCATTCAATATATTTAATTGAGTATTTTCCTCATATAAATGATGCAGTGCATATGCATTATCCCAGAATATACGAAAATCCTTTGCTTTTGTTTTCATAACCGCTAAGCGCTCTATAACCTCATCTGAATATATAATACCGGTTGGATTGCTATACATAGGGTTACACCATATACCTTTAACAGAATCATCCTCACCCACTATAGCTTCAACCATATCCATATCAGGTCCATTATTGTCCATGGGTATAGTTATCATTTCAATTTTAAATAACTCACATATAGCAAAATGCCTGTCATACCCTGGACTTGGGCATAGAAATTTCACTTTATCAAGCTTACACCATGGTTCATTACCCATTATCCCATGATTAAAAGCCCTGGAAATGGCATCATACATCATATTCAGGCTGGAGCTGTCACCGGCGATAACTTCATCAGGTGAAACACCAATAATCTGGGCAAAAAGCTTTCTCATTTCCAATAACCCATCCAGAATACCATAGTTTCTACTATCAACCCCTCCATCGGATATAAAATCATCAACATTTTCATATATACCGTTAGACAGATTAAGCTGATCCCAAGATGGCTTACCCCTGGACATGTCAAGCTTTAAGTTTTGCAGTTTATAGTTATTATATTTATTTTCGATATCTTGTTTGCGCTGTTTTAACTTCTCTCTGTTAAATCCTTCATACATGTTAATTATTTCCCCCAGTAATCTTATACAGCCTATTATTCTCATTTTTCATGCAACTATTGAAAAAAAGAATGTGCATATATGAGTGGCTGATAATTCTTTTTTTTATATTAATACTTTTCATATAATATTGCAAGTTAAAATTTTAAATAATTCATTTTAATTTATTATTATGATTTCTACCTTAAAATCGTGAAACGTATTTTTCTTGCTGGTCAATCCGCAGGAAGTCGTGTCAAGCTACAACCAAGTGTAATCTCAATATAATTTTCCAGCCTTCTTTTGAAAGCAGATGAAATTTAAAATATCTTAAATTGCATCAAATAATCACTATGTGACTTTCTGAGAGATAACCATATTGTGATTGCACGGTTAAAATAACGGAAGAAATTGCTTGATCCGTTTTTTGCAAAGCAAAAGAACGTCCTTCAATAGCCATAATGGTTGAAAATACGCGAAGAGGTGGGGACATCTGAGCCTCGCTATATCTCAGAATATAGAGGGTGTGAACAATAACCATCATTTCTCTATGTTCTAGGTTCCTTCATGAGCTGTAGCCAAACTTGAATAACATCTAGCATATGCTCAAGCATTTTTTTCTGTTTTATTGTTTTTCCGGCGATTAGAGTTGATTCGCACAGTATCTCATCGTTTAGGTATACGGACATTGTACCTAATACTGAACCTCTTTCTACCGGAGCTGTTATAATATCAGGAAGAGACACTTTTGTATAAAGATTCTCAGATTCAAATTCTGTTAAAGGCATTGTTACTGACTTATTTATTATGATGGGCACTGACTCTTCATAACCTTTGTAAACAGGAATCTCACCAAAATTACCATTTTCTATAATATTATAAGGAAAATAATTCTCAAAAGCATAGTCCAGTATTTTTTTACTGCTTAGTGCCCTAAGATTTCTGCTATCGCAAAATAGAGCAACTGAAATAAATCTTCTACCATCCCTTGTAGCTGAGGTAACAAGGCATCTCCCGGCTCTTCCTGTATAGCCTGTTTTTACACCGTCAGCGCCCTCATAACCTGTTAACATTTCATTTGTATTGCTCATAAATCGTTTGCCAACCTGAATTGTTTTTGTTTTTACAATATCATTGAATATTGGAATGTTAAGAGCGTGTCTGGTCAATATCGCCATATCATAAGCTGTAGAGTAATGACCTGTCCCATCAAGACCATGAGGGCTTGTAAAATTGCTATTTAGTGCTCCTAATTCTTTCGCTTTTTTATTCATCATTTCTAAAAATGAATCCACACTTCCACCGATGTGTTCAGCAATTGCTATGGCCGCATCATTTCCAGAGCGCATTAAAAGACCATACATTAATTCTCTTAAGGTAAGCTGTTCGCCGACAGTTAAATTTATGGTAGAACCCCATATGGATGCAGCGTTTTTGCTAACAGTTACAATATCATCCAAATTACCATTTTCAAGTGCTACAATTGCAGTCATAATTTTCGTAGTGCTTGCCATCGGACGCTTTTGATATGCATATTTCTCGTATAGAACCCGCCCGGATTCAAAATCAATAACAATGGCTGAACGCGCATTAATATTAGGAGCATCATCATTATACACTTCAACTGCAATATCATCAAAAATAGATGAAACCGGAGCATCCTCATTTATGTCATCCGCATATATTACTGTTAAAAAAAAAATCATTGAAATTATTATGCAGGCAAGAAATCTTTTCACAATTGTATCCCCCTGTTTCTTTGACTATGATATATATATTTATTTTATAAAATATTTAGTACAACCTGAAAATTAAAAGGTAGAACTGATATGAAAAGAAGCTTTTAATCATATAGATAAAGGAGGTGTTTTCACATGCTTGTATTAGATAAAATTAAAATGAAAGCTTTAGTAAGTTTACTGCAATTGGGAATACTGCTCATCTTTATTCTGTTGCTTAAAAATACAGTGCAAAAAGTAAATTTCTATTCCGACTATGGAGAATTTGAAGTCAACTCTTATATTTCCGAAAAAAGCCCCTATCGTATCCACATTAACCTTGATGAGCAGAAAATGTATGTGTTTAAAAATAATGAAATACATAAAATTTACCTTGTTTCAGGCGGTAAAAATAAATCCCCCTCTCCTACTGGTGAATGGGTTATTATAGAAAAAGAAAAATGGGGAGATGGATTTGGTGGAGCATGGATGGGGCTTAACGTACCCTGGGGTAAATACGGGATACATGGGACTAGGCAACCCTGGGTAATAGGAAAAGAAAATGTATCAGGTGGTTGTATCCGTATGAATAGTGAAGATGCGAAGGATTTATATCAATATATCCCTCATGGTACAAAAGTAACTATTGTTTTTGAAAATCAGCCTTTTAGAAACCTTAAGGATGGCGATTTTGGCTCTGATGTGTATAAAGTACAAATCGCTCTAAAGAAATTGGGTTATTTTCATAATTGGTGTAACGGAAAATTCAGCACGGAAACTAAAAAAGCAGTTTATAGATTCCAAACAGATGTCAAACTCGCTCAAACAGGAATTGTTAATATTAGTACATGGGAAAAACTTATGAAACAATATGAAGAAAGTCTTTTGGAGTGAAAAGAGCATTTAATTGTTTTTCAACTCCCAAATACGGATAATCTCGTCTAACACATTATCGATGCTGCTTGCATTTTTTATGTGGAAATCACAGGTTTCTATGTATTTTTGGTACCTATCCTTATAGATATTTAAAAGCTTTTCCTTACCATCTAACAAAAGAGGTCTTTCTGAGATTTCGATGTCTTTCATAATATCTTCTATAGGACGATCAATGAAAAAAATTATACCGTTTCTTTTCAGGCTAAAGATGTTTTTGTCTCGTTTTATTATTCCACCACCGGTTGCGATAACCGTGTGTTCTTTGTTCCCGGCTTCCGATACCGCAATACTTTCAATATTCCTGAAATGCTCTTCACCATGTAAAAAAAGCTCAGGAATCCTGCCCCATTTTTCTTCAATATAATGATCCAAATCCAGAAATTCCATGCTTAACTTGGCAGCAATTTTTTTACCAATTGTTGTTTTGCCGCAGCCCATAATTCCTGTTAACACAATATTTTTTATCATTTTACTTCATTCCTTTTAAAATATTATTTATGAAGTTTAAGTTAACATATTTATAGTTACAAACCTCATGATAAATCAACGTTTACACTTGAAATGACTGGCAATTAACTTTTTATATTCCTTTCTTAAGCTCGTTCCCCCAAGAACCTCAAGTATACAGCATCTACCAAATCCTGCCCATACTCTTCTCCATTCCATATTTCCTGTGCTTTTACAGCTTGGGCTACCAGCATATACAGCCCATTTACATTAGGTATGCCTAATTCATCTGAAAGCTCCATCAGCCTTGTTTTAGCAGGGTTATAAATTAAGTCAAACAAAAAGCCGGAGCCATTAATTTGCTCTTTTGTTAATGGAGAAGCTCCTACCGATGGAAACATTCCCACCGGTGTAGTGTTTACTATTATGTCAAATGGTGAATAATCAGCTATTTCATCATATGAAACCGTATTAGCATGTGGAAATTTATTTTTTGCAGCTATTTTATCTCTGCTTGCCAGATAGATTTTGCTTACAACACTGCTTCTTTTATTAATTTCATTGATTCCATTGGTTTCATTGTATTTGTTGCTTTCATTTCTTTCATAGTCTTCATTTTTGTTTGCATTGTCTTTATTTTCTTTATTGTCTTTATTTTTTTTATAATCTATGTTGTCTTTTTTGTCTGCATTGTCTATACCTTCTTCATTGAATTCATTGTCTTTATTGTCTTCAAGATAAGTGATAACTGCATTTGCTGCCCCGCCACTACCCAATACAAGAGCTCTGTCCCAATAAAAGCTTTCATGATATTTTCTTAGAGTATAATCTATTCCATAATAATCGGTATTATAGCCTTTCAACATGTTCCCAGGCACAATTGTATTCACCGCACCAATTTTCATTGCTTCTTTGGATAATTCATTGATATACGAAATAACCTTTTTTTTATATGGAATCGTCACATTCAAGCCTTTAAAGCCTTTATCAGAAGCATTCAAAAGAAAAGGCTGAAGTTCCTCTATTGAAAGCTCAAAAAGCCCGTAATCACCTTTTTTTCCTGTCAGTTCGAAGAAAATCCTATGAATGTCAGGAGATAGACTATGACTGAGCTTTTCACCTATTAAACCATACTTCATACGAGACTCCTTTCGTAAGTCAAAATTCAATAAACAACTTCATTGATTGGTAAAATACAGTGGTTATTCTGTGGTCGATTAAATAAAATTGTGAGATTAAGCGGCTTTGGAAACTAAACTAGTAGTACATAACTTAGGTGGACATAACTTAGGTGGACATATCACTGCTTCAATGGTTGTTTTTGTTCTGATATGTCCAGCATCGCAAGCCACAGACTTACTTCTTAATGGACACTATATCCCATTATTTTTAATATTCTTCTCATACGCACGGTAGTTTCCCAATATGCGAAAGTCGTTTACCGCATCCTTTAAGCATTCAATCAAATCCTTAATCCTGTCATCTAAAAGGTTACCTTCAAAATCAAAGAAAAATAAGTACTCCCAAGGTTTTCCGAGAATAGGTCTGGATTCGATCTTTAATAAATTTATGTTTCTATCCTTAAAAAGCCTTAAAATCTTAAATAGGGCACCTGGCTTATGAGCGATATCCATTGCCACACTGATCTTATTACAGCTTTTATTAATTGTAAGCTCTCTGCCAACCATAATAAAACGGGTATAATTATTTTCATAGTTTATATTCGGTACAACAATTTCAAGCCCGTAAATTTCAGCGCAGTGGTGTGATGCAACAGCAGCTATTGATTTATCCTGCAAATCATGAACGAGCTTTGCACTGTCGGCGGTGCTTTTATATTCAATCAGCTCCCAAGGATATTGCTTTAAGAAATTTCTGCTCTGCTCCAAACCCTGGTGATGTGAATAGACTTTTTTTATGTCAGTAAGCTTCGTACCGGGCAAAGTCAGCAAATTGTGGCATATTGGTGATATATGCTCTCCCGTTATGTAAACATTATTACTGCTTATAAGATCTATAACCCTACTGATCGTGCCTGTTGAAGAATTCTCAACCGGTAATACTGCAACATCAATTTCGCATTTTAACAGAGCATTTACTATTTCATCAAAATGTCCAAAAGCTCTTTTTGTAAAGCTTTCTCCAAAATACATGCTGGCTGCTTCTTCGCTGTATGAACCTGTCACACCTAAATAACCAATAACGGAATAACCCTCTGGGAATGTCTCTTTTTCATCTTGTACAGTTCCATAATCTTTGATTATGTCAATCTGATATTGTCTGCAAAGAGTCATCAGCTCATCCATAAAGACATTTAAATACTTTTCATGTTCATTGTTTTTTAAATAGGAAGAAGCTCTTTTTATAACCTCTTTTTCACGTTCTTTATCAAATATCTTTAGATTATTTTGTTTTTTATAAGCCGCAACTTCTGACACTATAGTAAGACGCTCTTCAAAAAGCTCTACCATTTTTTTATCAATATCATTTATTTTTATTCTTATATCATTAAGCTCATGCCCCATCGGTTACCCTTCTTTCTTCATGCATAAATCCAATATAACTATCGCTGCAGCTGCATCCAACACAGGGACTGCTCGCAAAGCTATACAAGGATCATGCCTACCATGAACACTAAATTCTGTTTCCGCCATAGTGTCTGCATCTATTGTTTGCTGCATCTTAGCAATGGACGGTGTTGGACGCATTGCTGTTCTGAATATAACAGGCATGCCGTTTGTAATTCCGCCATTAATTCCGCCGGAGTGGTTTGTTTTTGTTTTCACCTTATCGCCTTCAATATAAAATGAATCATTCGCTTCAAAACCACTCATATCAGTAAAACCAAACCCGGCTCCAAACTCAATACCTTTTACAGCCGGTATTGAAAATATAAAAGACGATAACCTGCTCTCTACCGATTGAAACATTGGAGAACCAAGACCTTCCGGTAAGTTTATAATAGATGTCTCCAAGACACCGCCTACGGAATCACCGCTTGTTTTAGCGTCGCTTATTACTTTTTTCATATTTTCACCGACATCTTTATTAATAACCGGGAAATGCATATGTCTAAGGCTTATAAGTTCTTTTGCACTAATGTTAACCGGATCAATCCGTATGTCTTCGATTTCTCCTATTTTTAATAAATGCGTACCAATGGTTATTCCAGCTTGCTCAAGATATTGATATGCTATTGCCCCGGCAAAAACTACAGGCGCTGTGAGTCTACCGGAGAAATGCCCGCCACCGCGATAATCCCCAAACCCTTTATATAATATTCTACCGGTATAATCCGCATGGCTTGGGCGCATAATGCTTTTGATTTTGTCATAGTCCACCGATCTTTTATCAGTGTTGCGGATGATTCCACATAAAGGAGTACCGGTCGTGAAACCGTTAAAAAAGCCGCTGACAATTTCAACCCGGTCGGCTTCTTTTCTCTGTGTCGTGTATGCATTCTGCCCCGGTTTTCTTCTATCCATTTCAAGATTAATCTTGTCAATATCAAGCTTTATCCCCGGAGGTAATCCGTCAACAACAACACCGATGGCTTCCCCATGGGACTCACCGAATACTGAAATCTTAATGTTCTCACCCCAAATACTACTCAAAACACTTCACCCCCAAGGTCTTTATAGTGATCCCAGAAAGTTGGATATGATTTATTTACCGCTTCATACCCTTCGATTATAACATTTTTCTCACAGACTGAAGCAGCAACAGCAGCAGCCATAACAATCCTATGATCATTCCAGTCGTAAACTCTTCCGCCCTTAAGCTTATTAACTCCATTAATATTAAGAAAGTCGTCACCCTCACTAATATCCGCACCAAGTGCTTTTAATTCAACAGTAACAGCATTTAGCCTATCACATTCCTTTAAACGAAGCCTCGCTGCATTAAATATTTTCGCCTTACCTTCCCCAACAGAGAACAAAACAGCAAGTATTGGAACAAGATCCGGGCACTGCGAGACATCGATATCAATGCTTTTAAGCTTTTTTCTTTCCGCTGTAACAACGCCGTCTTTCCAAATTAAATTAATACCCATCCTTTGCATAATGCTTTCAATGACTCTATCGCCTTGAATTGATTCCGGGTTTAATCCTAGTATCTCCACCGGACCCGTCAATGCTCCGGCAGCCAGCCAAAAAGCTGCTTGAGACCAGTCCCCTTCTGCTTCGTATCTACATGGTGTATATTTCTGCCACCCTGGGATAAACAGCTTGTTTTCTTCGCGGTTAAATTGAATGTTTATGCCAAACAGCTTCTGCATTTGAAGAGTCATATCTATATATCCTGCAGACTCTAAAGATGTGGTTATTTTTATTTCAGAATCACCCGGCAGGAGCGGCAATGCAAGTAAAAGACCGGATATAAACTGTGAGCTGACATCACCCCTTATTTCAAAAGTACCGGGGTTCAGCTTCCCTTTTAGAGTTATTGGTAACTTGTTGTTATTGGCTTCAAAGCTAATGCCATGGCTTTTAAAAATATCAAAAAATACATCGAAAGGGCGTTCAACAAGCTTATTTTCTCCATCAATTATTATTTGCTCCGAGGAAAGCCTGCTTATGGGCATTATAAAGCGAGCGGTTGTGCCGGATTCCATGCAATTAATTCTGCTCTTTTTTACCTTGACCATGCCATTTCCGCTGATAATAAGTTTTTTGCGGCCGGGTATCCCATTATCCAGAATGTCTATTTCTGCCCCGAGAGCTTCCACAGCGCTACAGGTTGCAATTATATCATTTGACAGCTCCACATTACTAATCTCACTTGTACCCTCGGAAAGAAAAGCACAGATAACAGCACGGTGTACCATGCTTTTAGATGGTGGCACTAATACCCTGCCGGTTAGCTTTGACGGCTTAATTGTTAAGCATTTCATAGATATGACCTCCGATTTTATCCTTTGGGAATTTTTCAATTATTACATTTCCAATATCCTTTATAAGTATCAGATTTATATCATTTGTTCTTGCTTTTTTATCAACAAAAACCGTATCAATAACAGCTTTCGGCTCCATTTCCGGAATAACAACCGGGAGACCTGACTGCTTAAGAAGAATCGTAATCCTGTCGGGAATATCTTTGTTGCAATATCCAAGCTTATGGGATAATTCGGCTATAAATACCATACCCAGTGAAACTGCCTCACCATGAGTATATTTTTTATAATCAAAATACTTTTCTATTGCATGTCCAATTGTGTGCCCAAAATTCAGCACCATTCTTATATTACTTTCTCGTTCGTCCAACTCAACTATCCTGCGCTTTATATCACAACATCGGAATATGATGCTATCGATGACTTTCATTGTACTTTGGCGGTTCTTTAGATTTTTTAAACTGTCAAAAAGCTCTGTTCCATCAATACAACCATATTTTATAACCTCAGCCATTCCATCTGCAAAATATCTGTTTGGTATTGTTTCAAGCAGTACGGGATCAATAAGTACAACTTCAGGATGATAAAAGCTACCGACCAAATTTTTTCCGATTTGCAGGTTTATAGCAACTTTTCCTCCAATACTGGAATCAACCATTGAAAGAAGTGACGTGGGTATTTGAATAAATCCTGTGCCCCGAAGCCAGGTGGATGCTGCGAATCCTGTTAAATCACCTGTAACACCCCCGCCCAGAGCAATCACAAAATCATTCCTTGTTATACCAAAACCAGCAAATGAATTATAAAGCTTTGTAAGCACATCTATGCTTTTACTTTTTTCTCCGGCGGGAATAATGTATATTTCTGATTCAATCTTATCAGCCCTTAAGCTTTGTAAGAGCTCATTGCCATAGGAGGACGATAAATTACTGTCTGTGACTATAATTACTTTTTTTTCAGCAAGAAACTCTGAAAGTATGGAACCTGCTTTTTTAAATAGTCCGTTTTCAATATAAATCGGATAATTTTTGTGAGTAAGTTTTACATCTATTTTTTGCATTTTTAGCCTCCTATATTATTTTATGGTTTTACCCGGAAAGCCACTTCGCTTATTCTGGTGAAATAAAGATATCATAAATTCATCAACCTCAAAAGTAGACCGGATAACCATATTGTAATTCAACAGGTTGCAGTAGGCTGTAACTTACTGCAAGCAAACTTATGGAAAAAATTAATTCTTGACTTTCCGGTAAACAATCATATTATCAGCATACCAGTGTTTTACCTTCAAACTCAACCAGTTTTTCGATTTTTTTCATCAACACAGAATACTCATCGGGAGTAATGGATTGCTGTCCGTCACACAGTGCGCAAGCCGGATTATTGTGAACTTCAATTATGAGGCCGTCACCTCCCGCAACGACAGCAGCCTTTGACATACTTTCAACCATCCAGGCTTTCCCTGTAGCATGGCTTGGGTCAACAATAACCGGTAAATGGCTGAGCTTTTTTATAGCGGGGATGGAGCTTAAATCAAGTGTGTTCCTTGTGTATGTCTCAAATGTCCTGATACCTCTTTCGCAAAGAATAACCTGATCATTACCTTCACTCATAATGTATTCAGCTGACATAAGCCACTCTTCGATTGTTGCGGCTAATCCACGCTTTAAAAGAATTGGCTTGTTTGTTTTCCCTAATTCCTTTAGCAGAACAAAATTTTGCATATTTCTCGCACCAACCTGAATAATATCCACATCGTCAACAAAGCGCTGCACCATATCAACCGACATGATCTCAGAAACAATTGGTAATCCCGTATGTGTCTTGGCATGTTTTAAATATTCAAGGCCTTCAAGACCCAATCCCTGAAAGGCATAAGGAGATGTTCTCGGTTTATAGGCTCCGCCGCGGAGAAAAGCTGCCTTGTTTTCCTTAACAACCTTTGCTATTCCCTCAATCTGATCCTCACTTTCTACTGAGCACGGTCCTGTGATTACTGTAAAATAACCTTCGCCAATTTTTCTTCCCGACACTTCTATAATTGTATTATCAGGTTTAAACATTTTGTTTGCCTTTTTAAAGGGCTCTTGAACTCTAAGTATATTAGCGACAATTTCATTGGACGCTATCCTGTATTTATTCAGGTTAGTGGTATCACCCACAAGTCCAAGAATTGATACATCAACACCTTCTGTGACTTGAACCCGAACTCCCATGGATTCAATTTCTCTTATTAGCTCATTTCTTTTTTCTACCGGCACATTAGGTTTTAAAACAACTACCATATGTTTTCATCCTCCCTCAACATTAATTAAAAGTATAAAAAGGTATGCTTTCTGTTCAATTCTCATAAAACATAAAATATGCTTTAATAAAAAAATAAGAGACCCACAATCGAGTCTCTGTTAAAATTCTTATATCTTTATGTTATAACCCATTGATTGTATTTATACTTTTTTACATATTAAATTGGCTGTGCTAAAATACGTAAAGTAAAAAGCAAAGCTAAAAAAGTAAAAAAATACAAAACTGCTGTTTAAGTTAAGGATATTCATTTTCGTATCCTCCAATGAGTTTTAAACATAAGTCTTAGTTGCGTTTTCATAAGTTACTTTACACTATCGAGTTTGAAGCTTTGCTGATACCGGTAAAGGTATAACTTGATGTCAAAAACCTGTTTTTTGTTTTCATCGATGGTTTTTTATTCCAACCGGTTCAACTTCATTCTGTAAGTGTTAGAACATATTATATGCTTATACAGTTAAATCTGTCAACAAATTTTTCTTACTATTTAACAAATTATTTAAAGGTAACTGTTCAAAGGTAACTGTGGAAATATGAGGGTGTGAATAATAACGTTCAAAGGCAGCTGTGGAAATATAGAGGGAGTGAACCAGAATAAACTACCCGGAAAGTTAATACCTTTTAAGTAACGAGGAATTATAGAAGGTTTGAACAGTACCGTTCAAAGTATACTGTAAAACCTGCAAGAGCTTTAAACTTCATAACCATCTGCTACTATGATAGATATTCTGAACAGTACATTACCCCCACTTATACATTTTAATAATATTCATTAAAAACATACAATCATTTATAAGATCTTCCGCAAAGAAAGAACCCGCAAGTATATCCTGTATTATTAAAGCTGTGAAATTTCGCTTATAACCAATTGTTGCGAAACGTGCAAACTCATTTATTTGCATATCTCTATTAAGCAGCCCGTCTCTTGAATGAGAATAAAAACCTCTAAATTGCTTTCTATAATTTTTTGAAGCAGTATAAGCAATAAACTGCAAGCTATACCTAGCTCTGTCGATCTCAAGAATAATGTCTGATTTAAATGGAAGATCTACTAAAAAGCAAGTTTTTATAGTTTTTCCATCCTCTGAAATCTCTTCATTCCACTTATCTTTACCATAGGGTGTCATTTCTCTATTTGTACTATATTGGATGTCCTGAATCAGCTTCTCTTTCCAGCCACCTAAACCGTAATGCGTTTCTAAGGTATTTTGAAGCACATCTGAAAGAGTGCTTTTTTTCCTGTCTACATCGTTTTGAAGCAATTCAGTAATGTAAGCAGGGAGTGTGGTACAGAAGTTATCAATTGCCGGCTGATTTTTTTGCATACATTTCACCTCGCATTTTATGAGTTTACAACAATGGAAGTATTGGCAGCACAATTTCAACATTTTACGGGCAAAAGGTTCATCTTGATTTTAGCTACTGACGGCGTGATATCACACCTCTGAATGTCGTTATCAGTGCTCAAAAAATATCACTCGCAAGCCGTGACGGGAAAGTTGCGTCATTCATTGTTTTCATCAAAAAATTCATCATATAATGAAATTATTGCAGCATCCAGATCCTTTTCATCAATTCCGAACATTATACTCACTTCAGACGAGCCCTGATTAATCATTCTTATATTTACTCCACCCTTTGCGAGAGCTGTGGTTGCTCTGCCTGCAACTCCAATGCTGTTCATCATGCCTTCACCTACAACCATAACAAGGGCAAGGTCATAGCCAATTGTAATACTGTCAACAACCAGGTTATGTGCAATACGTTCCATTATGCGGGAAACCTTGTCACCATCAATATGCTTTTTGCGCAGAATAATAGAGATATCATCAATACCGGAAGGAACATGCTCAAACGAAACAGATTCTTCTTCAAGTATTGAAAGAACCTTTCTAACAAAACCAATTTCTCTGTTCATCAAATATTTATGAATATTAATTGTTAAAAAGCCACCCGTACCGGCGATGCCTGATACCGGACCATTGGTAATTTTTCTCGTTGTGGCTATTATTGTTCCTTTGGATTCAGGATTGTTGGTATTTCTGATGTTTACAGGTATCCCTTTTCTGAAAACCGGAGCAAGGGTTTCTTCATGAAGCACAGAAAAACCCGCATACGCAAGCTCTCTCATTTCACGGTATGTTAAAACCGAAATAGCCTTGGGATTTTTTATTAATTTCGGATTTGCAGCATAAACAGAGTTGACATCGGTAAAGTTTTCGTAAATATCAGCCTCAATCGCAGCTGCAAGTATGGAACCGGTAATATCAGAGCCACCTCTTGAGAATGTTACTACTTCGCCTGACAATGAATAACCAAAAAACCCAGGGAAAATTAATATTCCATCCATATCTCTGAGTTTTGAAAGATTTTTAAAGGATTGAGGCAATATACGGGCATTACCATATTCATCACTTAAATATAGTCCGGCATCCTTAGGATTAATATATTTTGCATTGTAACCCAGACTCCTTAAATACTTTGCTACCAGGCGCGCACTATTATCCTCACCAGCAGCTTTCATTCTGTCGATAAATTTTTCTTTATGGTCATAACCCAGTGAAATTCTTGTCTTTAAATTGTTTTCAATATCTTTGACAATTCCATCACCTAAATTAAGCCCTTCAGCGATTCTTTGATATCTCGAAACGACCTGATTAAGCTCTTTATCACAATTTTGAGTTTTTAAATAGGCTTCCGCCAAATTTATCAAAAGGTCGGTTACTTTAATATCGTCATCAAATTCTTTCCCCGGTGCTGAAACAACCACTAATCTCCGTTCAGGATCAGATGTAACTATGTCGCAAACCTTTTTAATCTGATCTGCCGAAGCTAATGATGTACCTCCAAATTTACAAACCTTCATTTACTTCCCTCCGAAAATCCGCTATATATACGTGAATTGGATCGAGCATCAGTTCACTTATATATATATGTTTATGTTCAGTTTCTTGTTCAATATGTGATTTCACTTTACTGGCCCAAAATATGTCATATTCCACACCTCTTCGCGTATCTTTCCCCCGCCCCGTTGAAATGGCTGGTCGCAAACTTCGTTTGCTGCTCGCCCATGCAACCTGGGTGTGT